>Ga0315900_10002132_pt1 | contig 30935 bp, 17 predicted proteins | sample LakEriMetagenome_FD_203521 | JGI IMG/M metagenome (GOLD analysis project Ga0315900, IMG submission 203521) | Freshwater fungal communities from buoy surface, Lake Erie, Ohio, United States - Buoy 12 MA114 | ecosystem: Environmental > Aquatic > Freshwater > Lake > Lake biofilm | place: USA: Lake...
CTTGATGCAGTTACTGGGCCCGGATGGCACGGAGCGCTGGCAAACGGCGGTCGGTCTGCGGATCAACGGACAGATGACCCGGGGCTTCCCCCAGCACGCGCTGCGCGTCCTGTTCGATGCCCCCTTGATGGACACCCTCTGGGGCAAAGGCACTGATGGGGCAACCTCCATGGTGGTGCGTGCTGCCGGCAATGACCAGGTGAAGGCCATGATGCGCGACGTCTTCCAGCATCGGTTGTGCGCGCCCCTGCCGTTCCAGGTCTCCAGCGGGGTCCCATGTGTGCTGTACGTGAACGGAGCTTATTGGGGGGTGCATCACCTGCGGCAGCGGTTGGATGATGAGGAACTGGCGCGACGGTTGAACGTGCGCTCGAAGGACATCACCATCGTGGAGGACCTCGGCGTCCTTTACCGGGGCGAGCAGGCGGCCCCGGAGGAGCTTATGGAGCTTGTGGAGGCGGTTGCCCAATGGGACGGGGAGGATCCTGCCGTGGTCCGCAGGGTGGAGCAGCACGTTGCCGTGGAGGAGTTCCTGACCTACATGGCGGCCCAGTTGGTGCTGGGGAATATGGATTGGCCCCGGCAGAACGTGAAATTCTGGCGCTATGAGGGGCCGGTGCAGGAGGGTATTGACCTCGATGGACGATGGCACATGGCCATGGGCGACAGCGACCTGGGCTTCGGTTCCGTCGCCCCGGCCTCGACCGATATGTTCCAGAAGGTCAGGCCAGAGGATGCACCAGCCTCCCGCCTGTTCATGGGCCTCATGCGGTCGCAGGTCCTGCTCCAACGGTTCAAGACCATTGTCAAGGACCTGGTGGATGGCCCGCTTTCACCCGAACGTTGCCTTCAGGAGCTTGAGGCGATGCACCGGCTCCTGGCCCCGGAGATGGGGCGGCATACCGCACGCTGGCGCAAACCCACTGACCTAAGTGGATGGAACGGGGAAGTGGAGGTGATGCGGACCTTTGCCCGTGAACGGCGGGACGCGGTGCTTGCCCAACTGGAACGATTCAACGGACGATGATACATCCGGCGTCATGCTGAAGATGTTGCGCGAGGAATACCAGTTCGTGGCGCTCGCCATCATCTGGGTGCTTGCCGCGGTCTATGCCGGGCCCATCGTCTTCGCCCTGCTTCCGCTTTCCGTACTGTTCATCCGCACGCGCGAGATGTGGCCCGAGATGTTCTTCGGTTTCCTGCTCGTGCTGGTGTTGTCCGATGTGGCAAAGGACGCCTTCGTGAGCATGAACGTGTTCAAGGATGCGAAGAACACCTACATCGTGGTGCTTGCCCTGGTCTTCTTTCTTCATCGCGAACATTTTCAACCCTACGCGCGCGTTTTCGACCTGTTCCTGCCGTTCTTCCTGTTCAGCATCATTCCCCTGATCTATTCCAACAGCATCATCGTGGGCGTGCAGAAGACGATGTCCTACGCCCTGCTGTACCTGGTCGTTCCCAACTACGTGCTCTACAACTTCAGACGGAGTGGCTGGGAGTTCTTCAGGAACCTGGTCTGGTTCATGGTGCTGGTGCTCCTCGCCGGACTTATCACCTACCTGTATGGCGACTGGTACTCGCATGTGGCGGGACGCTTCCGGGGCCTGTTCGGCAACCCGAACGGACTGGGTATTTTCTGCTTCCTTACACTGGTGTTGGTCACCGTGGTCATCAACCTCAACAAGGAGCTGTTCAGCTTCTATGAGAAGGTGTTCATCTATGGGGTCATCCTCTATTTCCTGTTCGCATCGGGATCGCGCGCATCGTCCACGGCGGTGGCCATCTTCCTTGTCTTCCACCGGGTCGCGGCGCGATCACCGTTCCTTGGCTTCGTCTTGTTCCTGCTCGCTTTGGGAATTGGGGAAGTGGTCTCCTCCAACCTGCCGGCGATCGTGCAGGCCCTGGGCATGGAGAAGTACTTCCGCCTCCACACGCTGGAAAGTGGCAGCGGGCGTTACTTCGCCTGGGAGTTCGCATGGACGCACATCCAGGACTACTTCGTCTTTGGCGGGGGCTTTGGCAACGATGAGTTCATCTTCCGCAAGCACCGGTTCTACCTGTGGAAGATGAACCACCAAGGCGGGGTGCACAACTCATACCTGTCGTTCTGGCTCGATGTGGGCATCATTGGTGTCCTCATCTACTTCCGAAGCTTCCTGCTCATGTTCATCAAGGCCAGCAAGGCCGTCCCCATGAGCTTGGCCGTGATGTTCTCCACCTTGTTCTCCATCACGTACGAGTCCTGGCTGGTGGGCTCGTTGAACCCCTTCACCATCGTGTTGCTCACCACCATGACCATGTTGACCGAGGAGGAGATCTACGCGTGGCGCGAACGGTCCGAAGCAGTGGAGGAGGACAGCGCGCCTGGCGACCTTGCCCAGGCCCCTGCCATGGCCTGAACCGCTTACTTTGTCGGCCTTATGAGATCCCGCCAAGCGATCATCGGCGCTGCGGTGCTCGCCCTTCTGGCCGGCGTGGCGTGGTTCGCCGATCGCCAGCTGAAGCACCGCGAACATCCTGGTCTGGTCACGTTCATCAAGCAACTGGCCCGCAACTACCCGGCCTCCTTCCAGGTGGAACCCGTGCAGTTGGCACTGACCGTCAAGGACGAGGACCTCGCCGAACTGCAGCGGGTGGTGGAGGAGGCCCGGGAACGCGGTGTCATCCTTCCGGAGGGGCGCGACTATGTGCCTGCGGAGTTCACCGGCCCCGAGGGGACCTTCAAGGCCAAGGTCCGCATCAAGGGCAAGATGACCGATCACGTGAAGGGCAGCAAATGGTCCTTCCGTGTGGTGGCGAGGAAGGATGGCGGCTTCCTGGGCATGCAGCGCTTCTCGCTCCAGCATCCGGGCACGCGGAACTACCTGTGCGATTGGTTCTTCCACCGCCTGTCCGCAGGGGAGGGAATGACAGCGCTGCGTTACGGGTTCATCCGCCTCTCGTTCAACGGCGAGGACCTGGGCGTCTACGCCTACGAGGAGCATTTCGGTCCCGAACTGCTGGCCCACAATGGCCGGGTGAAGGGGCCTGTGTTCCGGTTCGATCCCTCGCTCTTCTGGGTGCACCGCCTCAACGAGATGCGCAAGGTGAGGTACGACGAGGCCTTTGCCGCCTACCAGGCCGCAGCGCTTGATGCCTTCGGCACCGGCGACCTCGACAAGGACTCCCTGGCGCGCGTGCAGTTCGCCGAGGCCTGCGGCCTCATCGATGGGTTCCGCCGGGGCGAACTGCGTGCCTCGGAGGTCTTCAACGTTGACCTGCTGGCCAGGCGGCATGCCCTGCTCGACCTCGTCGGCGGACACCACAGCATGGATTGGAGCGATGTGAAGTTCTACTACGATCCCTTGCTGCGCCGCGTGGAGCCCGTGGCCTATGAGAGCTTCAGTGCGCACCCCATCCGCCAGTTGGCGGGCTCCTGGCGCTATGCGGGCCGTCAGCGCGCCGACATGGACCTGCATGACGCGTACTTCAACGACCCGGAGCTCTTCAAGGCCTACGTGCATGCACTGGAGCGCATGGCCCGGCCATCCTACCTGGACAGCGCCTTCGCTGCCCTGAAGCCGGCGCTGGATAGTGCGGCGGCCACCATCTACCGTGAGTTCCCCTACAAGGAACTGGACCGCTCCATCTACTATGCCAACCAGCGCACCATCCAACGCCTGCTGGATGTTCCCAAGGGCTTCCACGCCTACCTCCAGCAGCGCACCGCGGATTCCGTGGTGGTGATGGTGGTCCCGATCGAAGCCCTGCCCATGGAGGTGAAGGGCCTGGTGCTGGCCAATGGCCAGGTCGTTGCTCCCATGGCTAACAGCATCGTGCCTTGCCGGATGCAGGGCCAGGTCGGCGCGCCGATCACCATGCGGTTCAAGCTGAGCGCGGACATGGTGTTGCCCTCCAAGGACCTTCAGCTCCGCTACAGCGTGCTGGGGGCGAGCATCAACAAGGAGCTGCAGGTCTTCGCCCAAGCGTTGCCGCTCATCAGCAAGCCACTGCTGCCCGCGGCCATGTCGCTGGAGGACCTGGCCCGTGAGGAGATGCTCTTGGTGGATGAGGTCGATGCGGTCATTACCATCCGATCCGGTCGCTGGGTGCTTGATCACGACCTCTCGCTGCCGCCGGGCTTCACCGTGAAAGCAACGGCCCCCCTCCATATCGACCTGCGGCAGGGAGCACGCATCATCAGCCGTTCACCGCTGGATTGGCGAGGGTTGGAGGACGCTCCGATCGTCATCACGTCAAGCAATGCCACAGGTGGTGGTCTCCGCGTGGTGGATCCCGGTGGGCCGTCGGTGCTTGCCCATGTGCGTATCGAGGGGCTGGGTCCTGCGGATGGCACACCGGCCGTGGTGTTCCATGCGGCCGACCTGCGCATGAACGACTGTGCGCTGGCCGGCGACCCGGGACGCGACCTGCTCACCGTGGTGCGAGGCACGTCCAAGTTGGAGCGTGTGCTGCTCCGTGGTGGCCGGGATCAGGTCTCCCTCTACTACACGAAGGCCACGCTCAACGGTGTGCAGATGGACGCTGCAGCGGATGAGGCGATGGTGGTGCATGGGGGTGTGGTGGACCTGCAGGAGGTGCGCATGGCGCTGGCCCAAGGCGTTGGCATCAAGGCGGGGAACGGTGCGGTGTTGAGCGTGCGTGCAAGCCACATGGATGTGAACGGCAATGGGCTGGAGATCGCCGAAGGTGCGGTGGTGCAGTTGGAAGGCGGCAGCGTGCGTTCAGGCGCCACGGGCATTGTGGTGCGCAAGGTGGAGCGCTACCTGGGTCCCTCACGGGTGGAGGTGAAGGGCGTGGAGATCACCGGCACGGAAGCTCCGCTGCGGGCTGCGGAAGGCAACACGGTGCAGCGGGATGGCCGGCCATGGAGCACAGCTACAGCTAACCCATGAGGTCCGCGATCGGTGCGATGTTGGTGCTGCTGGGCCTGTCGTCGGCCCATGCCCAGCGTTCCCCGTTCACTGGATTGGAGGTCCGCCAGCCGGACAGCACCGGACATTACCGCCTTGTCATCAGCGGGCATTTCCACGGAAGCAGCGGCAACCGCTCCGGTTTCCCGGCTGCGACGCTGCTGGCCAACCTGGATACCCTCGCCGCACTGGCCCCGAACGTGCTCCTGAGCACCGGTGACCTGTTCCTGGATGCCGAGGCCGATCTACCGCGTTACCAGAAGTCACTGTTCCAGGGGCTGCCCGTTCCCTTGTTCAATGCGCCGGGCAATCATGATGCGGGTAAGGCCTATATCGAGGCCTTCGGGCAGGCCTTGCAGGTGATCACCCTGGGCAGCGATCACATCGTGCTGCTTGATACCGAGCGCGATGATGGAAGCGTCAAAGGGGATCAGCTGGACACCCTGATGGCGGTGTTGGGGCGCGCCGCTGGTAGGGTCTTCATCGTCTCGCATCGCCCCATTTGGGCGGAAGAGGATACGTTGTACGGTCCGCTGTTCGAGGGGAACACCCGCTCCTTGCTGCCCACGAACTACCGTGCCGAGGTGGAGCCGCTGCTGCTCAACGCAGCCGCGCACGCCGAGGTCTATTGGATCAGCGGAAGCATGGCGGGCCGTGCGCCGTCCAGCTTCTTCTTCCAACCCCACCGGCCAGGGCTCACCTTCATCCAATCCGCCATCCGTGACCTGCCGCGTGATGCGGTCCTCGTGGCCGATGTCGGTCCGGGCGGGGTGCGCTGGTCGGGGGTGTCGCTCACAGGCAGGCCGGTGGAGGACCCGCGCATGTGTGACGCGGCCTGGTGGCGCCAACGGATGGGCCGCCCGGAACCGTTCAACTGGCGCTTGTTGCCGTATCTGGTCAAGACCACGGTCACCACGGTGGAGTTCCTCAGTGGTCTGGCCGCAGGCATCCTGATGACCCTGTTGCTCGTCCTCCTGGTACGTCGGCTGCGCCGTGCCTGATGCGCACTGCTTAGCTTTGGCCACCTACGGAACGCTCGCACATGGCAAGGATCCTCGTCACCGGTGGCGCCGGTTTCATCGCAAGTGAACTGGCCATCAGGCTTGCCGCCGATCCGGCGAACGAGGTGGTGGTGGTGGACAACCTCCTCACCGGCGATGTAGGCAAGTTGCCCGCCGTGATGCCACCGAACATGCACTTCATCAAGTGCGATGTGAACCGGTTCGAGGATATCAGCAGTGTGTTCTACGCGTACCGCTTCCAGTATGTCTTCCATTACGCCGCCGTCGTGGGGGTGAAGCGCACGACGGACAACCCGGTGATGGTGCTGCGCGACATCGATGGCATCCGCAACATCCTCGACCTGTCCAAGAACATGGGGGTGAAGCGCGTGCTCTTCAGCAGCAGCAGCGAGGTGTACGGCGAGCCCGTGGAGATCCCGCAGAATGAGCGCACCACGCCGCTGAACTCCAAGTTGCCCTATGCCATCGTGAAGAACATCGGCGAGGCCTTCCTGCGCTCCTACCACAAGGAGTACGGTCTGGAGTACACCGTGTTCCGCTTCTTCAATACCTACGGCCCCAAACAGAGCCGCGATTTCGTCGTGTCCAAGTTCATCCGTGCGGCCCTGGCCGGGGAGGACATCACCCTGTACGGCGATGGTCTGCAGACGCGTACGTTCTGCTTCATCGACGACAACATTGATGCATGCCTGCAGGCCTTCCGCGGCAACGAGGTGCTCAACGATGTGGTGAACATCGGGTCGGACGTGGAGATCACCATCCGGGGGCTCGCTGAAGTGATCATCGAGCTCACAGGCAGCCGCTCGAGGATCGTACACCTACCTCCGCTGGAGGAAGGCGACATGACGCGCCGCATGCCCGATGTGACCCGCATGCGTGCGCTGCTGGGTCGTGACATGCTGCCCCTGCGTGATGGCCTGGTGCGGATCCTGGAAGCGAAGAACGTGACCGCCTGATGTGCGGCATTGCCGGCATATTCGGGATCGAAGGCCTGGCCGACCCCTCGGGTGTGGTGGGCCGCATGAACGATGCGATGGCCCACCGGGGCCCCGATGCCGCTGGTGTCGTGCGGGCGGGGCAGGCGGTGCTCGGCCATCGCCGGCTGGGGATCATCGACCTATCGCGCGGTTCGGACCAGCCCTTCACCAGTCCCGATGGCCGCCATGTGCTGGTCTTCAACGGCGAGATCTACAACTACCGCACGTTGCGCGCCGAATTGGAACGTGCGGGGGACTGGACCTTCCGGACCGCCTCGGATACGGAAGTGCTCCTGGCCGCCTTTGTCACCTGGGGGGCTTCCTGTTTGGACCGATTGGAGGGCATGTTCGCCTTCGCGGTGATGGACCGGGAACGGGGGCAGCTCTTCATTGCACGCGACCGCTTCGGCGTGAAGCCACTTTACTACCACGCTCCAGGTGGGAGGGTCCTCTTCGCATCCGAAGTGCGTGCCTTGCTGGCCTCCGGTCTGGTGCCGCGTCGCCTGGATCCGGATGCCCTGGTGGACCATATCCGGTACCAGACGGTGCACGGCCCCGCCACCATCGTGCGCGATGTCCACCTGTTGCCGGCCGGCCATTGGATGCGTATGGGCCAGGATGGTCTGCGCACGGGCCGCTGGTACGATCCCGTGGCGCACGTCGACCCCGAAGTGGGGCAGCTGGCCGTGGAGCAGGTGCACCGCGAGGTGCGTGAGCGGCTTGGCCGTGCTGTGGAGAAACGCCTGGTGTCCGATGTCCCCTTCGGGGCCTTCCTCTCCGGCGGCATCGACTCCAGTGCCATCGTCGGGCTCATGGCGCAGGCCAGTACGGCGCCTGTGCACACCTTCTCGGTCATCTTCAACGAGCCGGAGTTCAGCGAGGAGCGGTACGCCCGCATCATCGCCAAGCGCTTCAACACCGTTCATACGCCCATCCGGCTGGTGCCTGAGGACATGCTGCGCCTGCTGCCCGATGCCCTGCAGGCCATGGACCACCCCAGTGCCGACGGTCCGAACACCTATGTCGTGTCGCAGTACACCAAGGCCGCCGGGATCACCATGGCGCTCAGCGGCACCGGTGGCGACGAGGTCTTCGGCGGATATCCGGTGTTCGCACGTTCCATGGGCCTCTGGCGCCGCCGCTGGGTCACCGGCGTGCCGCATGGCCTCAGGCAGCTCGTCGGATCCGGCCTCACCACGATCCGTCCGTCCATCCGCTCCTCCAAGTTGGCCGAGCTCCTGCGCGCTTCGTCCTTCACCGTGGAGGATACCTATCCGGTCTCGCGCCTCACTTTCACCGACAAGGAGCTGCGCCGTATGCTGGCGCGCGCTCCGCTTGCGCCGAACAGCGTGCGCTCCATCATGCACCGGATCATGCAGGAGGATGGTGGCCGCGACCTGCCCCTGCTGAGCCAGGTTTCACTCGGCGAGATGACCACCTACCTGCAGCACGTGCTGCTTCGCGACACGGACCAGATGAGCATGGCCCATGCCCTGGAGGTACGCGTCCCCTTCCTGGACCATCAGTTGGTGGAGTTCGTGCTGGGTGTCTCCGATGAGGTGAAGTACCCGCATACGCCCAAGCGGCTGCTGGTGGACCCGCTGAAGGACCTGCTGCCGGACGAGGTGGTGCATCGCCCCAAGATGGGCTTCGTGCTGCCTTGGGAGCCGTGGATGCGCAACGAGCTAAAGAGCTTCTGCGCGGCCCATCTGGAACGGTTGGCCACCTGGCCCCAGTTCAAGCCCGGCGCGGTGAAGGACCTGTGGAACAAGTTCCTGCTGGGCGACCCCCAGGTGAACTGGTCGCGGATCTGGTCGCTGGTGGTGCTGGAGGATTGGGTGCAGCGCCACGGCATTGAACCTTGAGGTCCGGGAATGAAAGAGGGGGCCTAAGCCCCCTCCTCAAAGCGTTGTTCGTGCGATCAGAACTTGGCCCGCGACTTGCGGCCCACGCGCTTGGTGCCACGCATCCAGTTGTACCGCTGGCGGTAGAAGTTGGACTGACCACGCAGCACATAGCTGTAGGTGAAGGTCATTGTCAGGTAGCTGTCGTTGTGCGTGGGATCCCCGCGGATGGCACCCGGTTCGTAGTTGCGCGGGTCGGGCAGGGTGGGGTCCAGGGCGTAGGCATAGGCCGATTGGTTGGCCAGACTGGCGGCCGTTCCACCCACGCCACCGGGCAACAGGGCCGGGTCGGCATACACGGAACTGGCGTCGTCCAGGTAGTCGGTGAAGGTGGTGCGCCATCCCAGGTCCCAACCGAAACGGTGGCGGCGACGCTGGGTGAAGTGGAAGCCGATGCCCACCGGCACGCTCACCCCGATGGTGGAGTAATCCACCAGTTCCGTGGTCAGGGGACGCAGGTCGTAGAAATCACCTTCCCCGAAGAGCTGTCCCTTGGGGTTGTGGTAGAAGGCCGCGATGCCTGCATAGCCGAACAAACGGAAGTCCAACCGATAGCGACCACGGCCTCCGAGGTCATTGTCCTGGTAGATGGTGAACTCCGGACGCAGGTACAGTTCGAACATGTCGTTCCGGAAATTGAGGTTCCGGCCACGACGAGGGCGATAGGTGGACAGTTCATCGGCGCCTTGGATCCGCATGTACAGCAGACCGGCGTTCACCGAGATCAGGCGGTTGATCTTCCGGCGGGCGAAACCACCCACGGCCCAACGCGTCTGACCGATCTTCATATCCCACACGAAATCCCGGCGGGGTTGGTCCTTGCCACCCATCTCGCCCAGGTAGTTGGCCCCACCCAGGTGGAAGCCTACGTCCCATGCGTACTGGGCCTGGGAACCAACGGCACCTGCGGCCAGCAACGAGATGAGGAGGGAGGAACGGAGTACGGAACGCATCATGAGCAAGGTCGTCTTCCGGAGGTTCGCTATCGCGCAAACATAACAAAGATACCCGTTCACTTTCGGGCTTCGTTGGGACTGATCATCAACAACTTCTGTTGGATCGTGGAGTGGACCGCCGACCGGTAGCTTTGCACACCCCATGGATACGGAGAACAGGCTCGCCCGGTTGTTCGGGATACGCTACCCGCTGGTGCAGGCGGGAATGATCTGGTGTTCTGGCTGGGAACTGGCATCGGCGGTGAGCAATGCCGGAGGGCTGGGGCTCATCGGAGCGGGCTCCATGTACCCCGATGTGCTCCGGGACCAGATCCGCAAGTGCAAGGCGGCCACCGACCGACCTTTCGGCGTGAACGTGCCCATGCTCTACCCGAGCATTGAGGAGCACATGGCCACCATCGTGGAGGAGGATGTCCCCATCGTGTTCACCTCTGCTGGCAACCCGGCCGCGTGGACCGGTCGATTGAAGGAACAGGGACGCACGGTGGTGCATGTGGTCAGCAGTGTGAAGTTCGCCCGCAAGGCGGAACAGGCCGGCGTGGATGCGGTGGTGGCCGAGGGCTTTGAGGCCGGTGGTCATAATGGCCGCGAGGAGACCACCACCCTGGTGCTCGTTCCAATGGTCAGGGATGCCGTTCAGGTGCCGGTGATCGCGGCCGGTGGCATCGCCGATGGCCGCGCCATGCTGGCCGCCATGTGCCTCGGCGCCGACGGTGTTCAGGTGGGCAGCCGGTTCGTGTGTTCAGTGGAGTCCTCGGCCCACCAGGCCTTCAAGGACCGTGTGGTGGCCGCTGGGGAAGGGGAGACCACCTTGACCCTGAAGGAGTTGGCTCCGGTACGACTGCTGCATAACCCCTTCTTCCAGCAGGTGCGGGAGGCCTATGCCCGCGGAGCCGGTATCGAGGACCTGAAGGCGCTTCTGGGGCGCGCGCGCGCCAAACGAGGCATGTTCGAGGGTGACCTGGTGGAAGGAGAGTTGGAGATCGGGCAGGTGAGCGGCGCCATCGCGGACATCCTCCCTGCCGCTGTGATCGTGGAGCGGATCATCCAGGAGTTCAACGAGGCCAGGGACCGCCTGTGCCGGACATCAACCCATTCTGCCTAATGGGTCTGCTCGCGCAACATTCCGCCTTCGCTGAACGTCTACGAAGTGTCATGGGTGTGTTCCTCGTTCCCCGGTCATTGCGGGACATGGTGTTCCTGATGGGCTTGCTGCCAGGTGCGGCCTTTGCCGTGCTGGACCCGCCTGCCCTGCGCTGCGCCTCGGTGAACGTGGCTGGCGATGTCACCCTCTCCTGGACGGTGCCGGCCGACCCGGGTGGCGAGTTCGACCACTACGAGGTCTTCTGGTCCACCGACATCGCAGGGCCTTATGTGGCCTTGCCCTCCATCGGTACGTACGGACAGACCTCCCTCTTCCATGTGGCCGCTGGTGCGAACGCCGGTCCGATCTTCTATTACATGACCACGGTCTCTACGGGGCCGGCACCCAATACCTCCGTTCCCAGCGATACAGTGGCCACCTTGTTCCTGCAGGTCTTCCAGAGCACGCCGCTGGGCAGTGCCAACCTGTCCTGGAACGCCAATGCCATTCCACCCACGGCCATCGATGAGTTCTCTGTGTGGATGGAGTACCCCGTGGGCACCTGGTCCCTGCTGGCCGAGGTATCGGGCAGCACCTTTGCCTACCAGCATGTGATCGCCATCTGCGAGGATTCCCTCACGTTCCGCGTGGGCTGGACCGACCTGGCCGGGTGCACGTCCTTCAGCAACCGCGACGGGGAGGTGTTCCGGGACGTGACCCCACCCTCGGTGCCGGTGATGACCGCTGTGACCGTGGACCCCGCCACGGGGCTGTCCACCCTGTCCTGGTCCCCTTCGCCCCAGGCCGATACGGATGGCTACATCATTGTGCTCAACACCCCGGGCGGCGGGGTGATCATCGATACGGTCTTCGGCCAGTTCAACACCAGCTATCAATGGGCGGCCAGCCTGCCGGGGGAAGGCCCGGAGTCATTCACCCTGGCGGCCTTCGATACCTGCCTCGTGGGTATGCCACCAAGTCCGAACACGAGCGCCACGGGCACGGTCCATACCACCGTTCACCTCACCACCACCTACGACCAGTGCGCCGGTGAGATCACCTTGGAGTGGACGCCTTACGGAGGCTGGACCACGGGTGTGCATCGCGTGTTCGGTCAGGTGGACGGAGGTGCATGGACCCTCTTGGCCGTACTGCCAGGCACCCAGACCAGCTATGTCCATGCGGTGCAGCCCCTTCGGACCTATTGTTACCGCGTGCAGGCTGACCGCGACCCTGCCGGGGTCAGTTCGCTGTCCAACACGGTCTGCTTCTTCACGGATTATCCGGTCGCATCGGGGTCCAATTACCTGCGCACGGTCACCGTCACCGGTCCATCGTCCATCCGATTGGTGGACAGCACGGGAACGGGTGCAGCGGTATCCTCCTACCGCATCACCCGGTCGGCCAACGGTGCTCCGTTCGAGGATATCGCCGTGCTTCCGGGCTCGGCAGGGCCGGTGTTCGTTTACGATGACGTAGGCGTTGACCCCTCTTCGGTAGGGTACCGGTATCAGGTGTTCGTGCAGGACGCATGTGGTCAACCCGCAGCATCTAGTAATATAGGGGGCAACATCGTGTTGAGGGCCGTTCCGGAGCTGTCCGGCAGCATCCGGATCTCGTGGAACGGCTATGCCACCTGGGCGGGCATCACCACGTCACACCTGCTCTACCGGAGCGTGGATGAAGGCCCTTTCGAGCTCATTGCCACCCTGCCGTCCGATCCCTGGACCTATGTCGATGAAGGACCACAACAGCTGACAGCATCCACCGGTCGTTTCTGCTACTACGTCCAAGCCATCGAGGGCGGTAATCCGTCAGGCATCAATGCCACCTCCGAGAGCAACGTGGCCTGTGCCATCCAGGAGGAGCTCGTGTACATCCCCAATGCCATGGTGATCGGCGGGGTGAACAACCTGTTCGGTCCCGTGCTGGCCTATGCGGATGTCACCGAGTACCAGTTCAGCATCCTCAACCGGTGGGGCCAGATCGTTTGGACCACCGAGGACCCGGACGAATGGTGGAACGGGATCGTGGGCAGCGACCATGTTCCACAGGGCATCTACGCCTATTACTGCGCCTTCAGGAACGGTGCGGGCCGGCAGGTGGTGCGCAACGGCACGGTCACGGTGTTGAAGGCCGATTGATCCAGACATCGTTCCGCACATTACTTTTGTGCATGGAACGATCCACGACCGCCGCCCCGCGCACGTCAGCCAATGGACGTGCGGACCACGACAAGTTCATGGGCGAAGGATTGACCTACGACGATGTGCTGTTGGTGCCCGCTTACAGTGAGGTGCTGCCCCGTCAGGTCGACATCCGTTCGCACTTCTCCCGCAACATCCAGCTGAACGTCCCCATCGTGTCCGCAGCCATGGATACGGTGACCGGGGCGGAACTGGCCATCGCCATCGCCCAGCAGGGTGGTATCGGGGTCATCCACAAGAACCAATCCGTGGCACAGCAGGCCGCCGAGGTGCGCCGGGTGAAGCGCTCGGAAAGCGGCATGATCCTCGATCCGGTGAAGCTGGACGGCAAGTCCCTTGTGGGCGACGCCCTTCGCCTCATGGCCGAACACCACATCGGCGGCATCCCCGTCGTGGATGAGAACGAGCTGCTGGTCGGCATCGTCACCAACCGCGATCTGCGTTTCGAAAAGCGCATGGCCAGGCCCGTGGCCGAGGTGATGACCCGCGAACGCATCATCACCGCCAAGCCGGACACCTCCATGGCCCAGGCCGAGGAGATCCTGCAGGAGCACAAGATCGAGAAGCTCCCCGTGGTGGATGCCAACGGTCGGCTTGTGGGGCTCATCACCTACAAGGACATCATCAAGCTGAAGAAGCACCCCCATGCCTGCAAGGACAAGCTGGGGCGACTGCGGGTGGCCGCCGCCATCGGCGTCACCCCCGATTCGGTAGAGCGGGCGCTCAGCTTGCGCGATGCCGGGGTGGATGCCCTGGTCATTGATACCGCTCACGGCCACAGCCGCGGCGTGATCGAGATGCTGAAGCGGATCAAGGCCGAGGTTCCGGGTGTGGACGTGGTGGTGGGCAACATCGCCACGGCTGAAGCGGCCATGGCCCTGGTGGAGGCCGGGGCGGATGCCGTGAAGGTGGGCATCGGACCGGGCAGCATCTGCACCACGCGCGTGATCGCGGGGGTGGGGGTGCCGCAGCTCACGGCCATTCTGGATTGCGCGCGCGCCATCGCAGGGACTGGCGTACCGGTCATCGCAGATGGCGGTATCCGCTACACCGGTGATGTGGTGAAGGCCCTGGCAGCCGGTGCAGGCACCGTGATGGTGGGCAGCATGTTCGCCGGGGTGGAGGAAAGCCCGGGCGAGACCATCATCTACGAAGGCCGACGGTTCAAGGCCTACCGTGGCATGGGCAGCATCGAGGCCATGCAGCACGGCAGCAAGGACCGCTACTTCCAGGACATGGAGGATGATATCAAGAAGCTGGTGCCCGAGGGGATCAGCGGCCGGGTGCCCTACAAGGGCAAGCTGGAGGAGGTCATGCACCAGGTGGTGGGCGGCCTGCGCGCAGGGATGGGCTATTGCGGAGCAGCGGACATCCAGGCGCTTCAAAGTGCCCGGTTCATCCGCATCACCATGGCCGGCATGAAGGAGAGCCACCCCCACGATGTGTTCATCACCCGGGAGGCCCCGAACTACAGCCATCGATAGGCCTTGCGCACGTTATCGCTCCGGCGGTCGGGACCCCTCGGCCGCCGGTCGCTTTTTTTAACGGGTGGGTCCCGGGCGTCCAGCAGGGCGATCGGTTACATTTGCCAGCCTTCAATGAAGCTGGTAATGATGATGGAAATGAGGAAGTTCGTGATGTGCATCGCCGTTTGTGCGATGGGTACCGTGGCCATGGCCCAGAACGGCGCGGCCGACCCCGTGCTCATGACCGTGGACGGAAAGCCGGTGACCCGATCTGAGTTCGAGGCCATCTACAAGAAGAACAACAAGGACGCCAAGGTCACCAAGGAGGCCCTGGACGAATACCTGGAGCTCTTCGTCAACTACAAGCTCAAGGTGCGCGAGGCGGAAGTGCTTGGCATGGACACCATCAGTAAGTTCCGCACGGAACTCGATGGCTACCGCAAGCAGTTGGCCCGGCCCTACCTCATTGATCGCGAGCTGAACGACGCCCTGATCCGTGAGGCCTACGACCGCATGCAGCAGGAGGTGCGCGCCGCGCACATCCTCGTCCAGGTGGCCCCGGATGCGACCCCGGAGGATACCGCAGCGGCTTGGAAGCGGATCATCGCCCTGCGCGACCGTGTGATGAAGGGTGAGGACTTCGCCGCGGTGGCCAAGGGTCTCGGCGGGTCCGATGATCCCAGTGCGCAGAAGAACGGTGGCGACCTGGGCTACTTCAGCGCGCTCCAGATGGTCTATCCCTTCGAGAACGGCGCCTATAACACCCCCGTGGGTCAGGTGAGCATGCCGGTGCGTACGCGCTTCGGGTATCACATCATCAAGGTCACTGACAAGCGCCCGGCGCGCGGCCAGGTGAAGGTGGCGCACATCATGCTGCGCAGTACCGATCAGGACCCGGCCGAGAAGCAGGCCAACGTGGAGGCCCGCATCCGCGAGATCCACCGCCAGATCAAGGACGGTCAGATCTCCTTTGCAGATGCCGCCCTCAAGTACAGCGACGATGAGACCACCAACACCAAGGGTGGTGAACTGCCCATGTTCGGTACAGGGAAGATGATCGAGGAGTTCGAGGACGCCGCATTCGCTCTTCAGAAGGACGGTGATGTGGGCGAGCCTGTCCGCACCCGCTACGGCTGGCACATCATCAAGCGTCTGGAGCGTGTCCCGCCCCCCTCCTTCGACGCCGCCAAGGGCGAGCTGAAGGCCAAGATCTCGCGTGACAGCCGCGCGGAGATCACCCGTCGCGTGTTCATCGACCGGTTGAAGACGGACTACGCCTACACGGCTTATCCGAAGAACCTCAAGGCCGTTGAGGCGCTTGTTGACAGTTCCATCTTCAAGAAGGGCTCCTCCACCACGGACACCCTGCTCCGCAAGGAGGTGAAGGAAGGGGAGATCCTCCAGGGCCGGATGCTCTACCGCCGCGAGATCACCGGCATGATACGCAACGGGAAATACCTCGCAGTGCGCGGTCGCCAGTATGATGAGGCGACACAGACCATGGAGGACACCGTGGTGGTGCGTGATGTCATGGAGGGATGGAAGTATGATCGCAAGAAGGCCGAGAAGCTGACGAAGCCGGTCTTTACCATCACTGGCCGCACCTACACCCAGCGCGACCTGCTCGACCATCTGGAGGCCAAGCAGCGCCGCGAACGCGTGGTCACCTCCAAGGAACTGGTGGAGTCCCGCTTCAGCGAGTTCGTGGATGAGAGCCTGATGAACTACGAGGATGAGCACCTCGAGGAGAAGTACCCGGACTTCCGCATGCTGATGAAGGAGTACCGCGATGGCATCCTTCTCTTCGAGCTCACCGACCAGAAGGTGTGGGGCCGTGCCGTGCGCGACACCGCAGGTCTGGAGGCCTTCCACAAGGCGCACGAGCGCGACTACATGTGGCCCACCCGCTACACCGGCGATGTATACACCTGCCAGGATGCCGCGGTGGCCAAGCAGGTCCGTGCCCAGATGAAGAAGGGCAAGCGCGGCAAGGACCTGCTGGACATCATCAACAAGACCAATGCCTTGGCCTTGGAGATCGACAACGGCACCTGGACCGCCGACCAGAAGCCCTACCTGCAGGCACTCACCACGGTGGGCCTGAGCGCCGACCAGCAGGTGGATGGCCGGGTGGTCATCGTGGACCTGAAGGAGATCATCCCGCCCACTCCGAAGACCCTGGACGAGACCCGCGGCATGGTCACGGCCGCTTACCAGGACAGCCTGGAGAAGGCGTGGATCGAGGAACTGCGTGGCAAGTACACGGTCTCGGTGGACCGCGACGTCCTCTATTCCATCAAGTGACGGTGCACAAGGGATCCCCCGCTTGGTCGAAGGCCGCGCTGGTGGCCTTGGTCATCGCGGCGGTCCCCTCGGCGTGCACCACGACCACAGACCAGGAGGATCCCGTGGTGGCCCGGGCCTTTGACCAGGTGCTGCGCTGGAGCGACCTGCGCCAGCTTGTGCCTCTCGGACTTTCTCCGGAGGACAGCGCGGTGATGGCCGAGTCGCACATCAACACCTGGATCCGCAAGCAGGTGGTGCTGCACAAGGCGGAGGAGAACCTGTCCCCGGCCGACAAGGATTTCGAGGCCCAGCTCCGGGACTACCGCAATTCGCTGGTGCTTTTCGCGTATGAACAGGCATTGGTGGACCAGAAGCTGGATACGATGATCTCCGAGGCGGAGGTGCAGGCCTACTACGAGGCCAACGAGGCCAACTTTGAACTGCGCGACCACGCGGTGAAGCTGCGTTGGTTCCGTCTGACCGCACCTGACCGCAAGGTGCGGAAGCGCGTGGAGGACCTCTTCAAGAGCCCGAAGGAGGAGAAGCGGCATGAGCTGGAGATCTGGCTCGCCTCCAACGACGTGAACATCATCGACCGCTCCGCGGCATGGACCTATTGGTCCGACCTGGATGCTGAATTCCCGGTGGACCTACCTGAGCCTCATGGGCCGGAGCGGGTCGTGCTCAACAGCGACAGTACCACCTGGTTCCTGGAGATCCTGGAACTTCGTCCCCGGAAAAGCGCCATGCCCCTGGACCTCGTGCGCAGGGACATCCGCTCCATCCTGCTGAACCAACGCAAGCTGCAGCTCATTGAGCGCATGCGAGAAGACCTCTACCGTGAAGCCCTGCAGAACAAGGATGTCGAAGTGCATTGAGCGTTCGGCCCTCGTGGTGGCCGCACTGCTGGTCGGTGTGGTCGTCATGGCTCAGCCGCAGGCGCTGCTCATCGACCGCGTGGTGGCCGTGGTGGGCCGGGAGGCTGTGCTCCATTCCGACCTGGCCCAGCGCCTTGAGCAAGCCCGCAGCCAAGGTGCCAAGGTGGACCTGGAGATGGCCTGTGGAGAACTGGAGGACCTGCTTTACGAGAAACTGCTGCTGGAACAGGGTCGATTGGACAGTGTGGTGGTGGAAGAAGCCCAGGTGGACGCCGAGCTCGATCGGCGCATCCGGTACTTCGCTTCACAGCTGGGCGGGGAGAAGAAGCTGGAGGAGTTCTATGGCAAGAGCATCGCGGAGATCAAGGCCGATTTCCGCCAGCAGGTGCAGGACCAGCTCCTGGTGCAGACCATGCAGCAAAAGGTCACGGCTGACGTGAGGCTCACCCCGCGCGATGTGCAGCTCTTCTATCGCTCCATACCGGAGGACAGTGTCCCGCTCATCAACGCCGAGGTGGAGTATGCCATGATCCTCAAGGTGCCCAAGGCCAGCGAGGAGGAGGATCGACGCGTGCGGCGCAAAATGGAGGAGTTCCGTGAAGCGATCGCCAAGGGGACGAAGGATTTCTGCACCGTGGCCATCCTGTACTCCGAGGACCCCGGTTCGGCCAAGGAATGTGGGGAGCTCGGCCTGGTGCCGCAGGGCGTCATGGTGCCCGAGTTCGATGCCGTGGCCCTCAGCCTCAAGGAGGGCGAAGTGTCGCAGGTCTTCAAGACCCAGTATGGATGGCACTTCATGCAGCTGATCGAGCGCCGCGGTGAACAGTACAACGCCCGCCACGTGCTGATGCGCCCGCAGGTCGGAGCGGCCGACCTGCAGGTGGCGCGTGAACTGCTCGACAGCCTGGTACGAGGCATCCGCGCTGGCACCATCGACATGGGGACCGCTGCCCAGGAGGTCTCGGACGATGAGGAAAGCAAGGGCCTGAACGGGGTGATGATCGATCCCAACTCCAATTCCACCCGCTGGGACATGGGGTCTTTGGACCAGCAGACCTTCTTTGTACTGGACAAACTGAAGGCCGGTGAGGTGAGCGACCCCCAGCTGGTGGTGATGCCCGATGGCACCAAGGCTTATCGCATCCTGCGGCTCATCCTCCGCACCGCACCGCACCGGGCCAACCTCAAGGATGACTACCGGCTCATCCAACAGGCCGCGGAAGGCAAGGCCCGGGCAAAGGCCGTGGATGATTGGGTCGCCGAGCGGCTGAAAGGCACCTATGTGCGCCTCTCCGCCGAACATGCCACCTGTCCGTTCCAGCATGATTGGGCCAAGCTGGAGCCCACCAACTGATCCTTCACGCATAGCGACGAAGCACATGAACATTCCAGGGAACGATGTCCAAGCGGTTGACCAGTTCGGTGAACGCTACCGCCGGCTGAAAGGAGAGGTGGGCAAGGTCATCATCGGCCAGGACCAGGTCGTGGACCTGGTGCTCCTTGGTATCTTCAGCAAGGGCCACTGCCTGTTGGTGGGGGTGCCCGGTCTGGCGAAGACCCTGCTGGTGAACACCGTGGCGAAGGCCTTGGGGCTCACGTTCAACCGCATCCAGTTCACGCCCGACCTGATGCCCAGTGACATCATCGGCTCCGAGATCCTGGATGAGAGCCGCCACTTCCGATTCGTGAAGGGGCCCATCTTCGCCAACCTCATCCTGGCCGACGAGATCAACCGCACGCCGCCCAAGACCCAGGCCGCCCTGCTGGAGGCCATGCAGGAACGCGCGGTCACCGCCTCCGGGCAGACACATGGGCTTCCCGATCCCTTCTTTGTGCTCGCCACGCAGAACCCGATCGAGCAGGAGGGGACCTATCCGTTGCCCGAGGCGCAATTGGACCGCTTCATGTTCAATATCTGGGTGGACTATCCCAAGTATGCCGATGAGCTGGCGGTGGTGAAGGCCACCACGAGCGACAGGCCCGCCACCGTGGAGCCTGTTCTCAGTGCCGAGGAGATCCTGTACTACCAAGGCCTGGTCCGGCGGATCCCGGTGCCTGACAATGTGCTGGAATATGCCGTGAAGCTGGTGGGCCGCACGCGCCCCAGCACGGAAACGGCCCCGGCCATCATCAACGACCATGTCAGCTGGGGGGCTGGTCCGCGCGCATCCCAGTTCCTGGTGATCGGTGCCAAGGCGCACGCCCTGGCCAATGGCCGGTTCTCGCCGGATATCGCCGATGTGCAGGCCGTGGCCCTGCCCATCCTCCGCCATCGCTTGGTGAGGAACTACAAGGCCGAAGCGGAAGGCGTCACCATCGATCGGATCGTCTCGGGCATCCTCTGAGCAGGGATGGGATACCACGGTTGCCCTGAACGAGGGCAATGACCGTGGTCAGCATGGCACCTTGGGGATCCCCTATTTTTGTAGGAACCAATCCTGCTCATCGTGCTGAATACCCCGTTCCGCAGGCATCACCTGATGCTCCTTGTCGCGTTGTTCGCCATGGGCGGGCTGCGTGCCCAGTTACCCACTGTGGACATTACCCTGGTCCAGACCATGGAAGGTCCTGTGGAGGTGCGCATCCGACCGGATGGCCCCTTCGATGGACTGATGTCCAGCATCGTGTTCACCGTGCGGTGGCCTGAAGGAGCGGCGGGCCTGGGTACGGTGGTGCAGACGTTACCGGCTATTCAGTATTGCTCCATTTCCCAATCAGGACCGGAGCAGGTGTCCAACGGTTTCCGCTACCAGGTCTTTGCGGGGTTTGGTTTTATACCGTTGTCCAACATACCAACAGCTTGGGTGGCAGGTCAGGAGGTTGTCCTATGCCGCATCGATGTGGTCAACGGCCCCAGTTCGTTCAGCATTGTCAACGACGACTGGACGAACGACATCAATAACAACGGCAATTACTTCATCTCCCTGAACGGCCAGGACAGCACCGGTGAGATCTACACCATCTCCACTGCGTTATCTGACGGCCTATCCTCCTCGGAAGGGACGACGATCGCGCCGAACCCGGCTGATCGGATATTGACCGTTGCTATGCCTGATGAGCAGGACGGATTGGTCGAGCTTCGTGTGTTGGATGCCGCGGGTCGCACCGTGAAGCAGGAACAGGTCCGCTTCCTGGCTGGAGCCCCTGCCTTGCTGGACGTTTCCTCCTTACCTGCCGGAGCATACATGCTGCACTTGTTGTCCGGGTCGGAAAGCCGTGCGCATCGCTTCGTTGTGAAACATTGAATCACCGCATCATGAGCTTTGCAACGTGTTGTTCCAGGCTTGGCCTGGTGATCGGGCCGGCCTTGTTCTCCTACGTCCTCAGCGCCCAGGAACTGGGGCCTTGGCGAGCCGTGACCGAGGCCGAGGTGGCCGGCCGGGGTGAGCGTCGCATTGTGCCTTCACAATACCGCACGATGGCGGTGGATGTTGCTTCCATGGCAGCACTGTTCGGTCAGGTGTGTTCAGCGCCTGGCGGCGTCGGCACCATGATGGTTCCCCTGCCGGAAGGTGGTGCCGAACAGTTCCGGTTCTGGGCCAATGAGGTCATGCATCCGGAGCTGGCCTCACGCTACCCTGAGATCATGACCTTTACCGGGGAAAGCATGGACCGCCCTGGTATCCAGGCGCGCTTCGACCTCACCCCCCATGGGTTCCATGCCATGGTCATGGATCCCGAGAACGGATGGTGGTTCATCGACCCCTATGCGTACGGTGACGCGACCACCAGTATCATCTACCGCAAGTCCCACTTCTCGAAGACACTTCCCGCCGGATTCAACCCCTGCAGCTACGAGGAGGTCAACGACATTGAGGCGGCCGCCGAACAGACGCGCCAGTGGATCCAGCAGTTCGGGGAGGACCGTGTGGGTGACTGCCAGAAGCGCACCTACCGCCTGGCCCTGGCCTGCACGGGGGAGTACGCCAATTACCACGGCAGCAACACCACGAACAACAACAAGAGCTTCGCGCTGGCGGCAATGGTCACCAGCATGAACCGGGTGAACGCCCAGTTCGAACGGGATGCCACCCTCACCATGGTGCTGGTGCCCAACACGGATCAGCTCATCTACCTCAACGCATCCACAGATCCCTACACCAATACGAACGGATCCACCATGCTGGGCCAGAACCAGACCACCTGCGATGCGGTGATCGGGTCGGCGAACTACGATATCGGGCATGTGTTCAGCACCGGTGGGGGCGGCGTGGCCTACCTCAACAGCCCGTGCAACAACAGCCTGAAGGCCGGGGGCGTTACCGGATCGGGCGCACCCGTGGGCGATCCCTTCGACATTGACTACGTAGCGCACGAAATGGGCCATCAGTATGGTGGGAACCACACGCAGAACAACAACTGCAACAGGGCCAGTGCCGCCGCGTTCGAGCCGGGCAGCGCCTCCACCATCATGGGCTACGCGGGGATCTGCGCTCCGAACATCCAGAACAACTCGGACGCTTATTTCCATGCCTACAGCATGCAGGAGATGGCGGCCAACATCACGGTGGGTACATCCAGCACCTGCCCGGTGGTCACCTCATCCGGCAATTCCGCGCCCTCGGTGAATGCCGGGGTGGACCGCACGATCCCACGGAGCACTCCATTCATTCTGACCGCCGTAGGAAGCGATCCAAATCCGGGCAACGCGCTTACTTACTGCTGGGAGCAGATGAACAACCAGGTCTCCACCCAGCCTCCCGTGGCCACCAGCACCAGTGGCCCGAACTTCAGGTCGTTCAACCCATCCACCAGCACCCAGCGGTTCTTCCCCGCCCTCAGTGCCGTGGTGGCCGGCACCACGCCAACGTGGGAAGTGCTTGCCAGTGTGGCGCGCACGTACAACTTCCGCGTTACCATGCGTGACAATGTCATAGGTGCCGGATGCAATGACCAGGACGACATGGTGGTGACCGTCTCCGGTTCGGCCGGCCCCTTCCTGGTCACCCAACCCAACACCAACGTCTCCTGGCCGGCAGGAAGCAACCAGACCGTGTCCTGGGATGTCGCTTCGACCAACGTGTCACCGGTGAGCTGCGCGAACGTGGACATCCTGCTCTCCGTGGACGGCGGCTTCACCTACCCCTTCTCGCTGCTCACCGCCACCCCGAACGATGGCAGCGAATCGGTGACCATCCCCACCATTCCGGCCACCACCGCGGCCCGCATCATGGTCAGGGCCAACGGCAACATCTTCTACGATATCTCCAATGTCAACTTCGCCATCACGGTACCTACATCACCGGACTACGCACTCAGTGTGGCGAACTCATCGGTGAGCGTGTGTGAACCGGCCAATGCCGTCTTCTCTGTCCAGTCCAGTTCCCTGGCCGGATACACCCAGTCCATCACCTTGGGGACCACCGGTCTGCCCCCTGGGCTGACGGCATCCTTTAGCGTGAACCCCATCACGCCCGGCGCGAGCTCAACCCTCACGATCTCCGGGACCCAGAACCAGTTGCCAGGCACCTATGGGTTCACGTTGACAGCCACCTCCGCCAGTGGGAACCGTTCGATACCACTTACCCTCATCATCAGTGACGTGCCGGAAGGTGTGGTCCGTACAGCTCCCCTCAACGGTGCCACGGGTGTGTCCCCAGGCAGCGCGCTGACCTGGAACGCGACCCCGGGCGCGACCAGCTACGCCCTGCAGATCGCCACGGACGCTGGTATGATCAACATCATTGAAAGTGCGGTGGGGGTGTCCACTACAAGCTATACGCCGGGAAGTGCGGACGCTCCGCTGAGCACCTACTATTGGACCGTGCAGGCCGTGAATGACTGTGGTTTCGGCCCCGTCACTCCGGTCTGGTCCTTCACAACGGCCGCCTGTGTCCCGGTGCAGGTGCAGATCACCATCGACCGCTATGGGGAAGAGACGACCTGGCAGGTCGTTCAAGGCACGACCGTGGTGGCCTCCGGTGGGCCCTACGTCCAGCTCCCGGCCAACGGCACCCAGGCTCAGGCTCCCGTGGACCTTTGCCTGCCAGCGGGTTGTTACCAGCTGAGGGTCTTTGACAGCTTTGGTGACGGTAACTGCTGCGCGTATGGCAATGGGTTCGTTCGCGTGGTGGATGGCATTGGGACCATACTTGCCAATGTGAGCCAGGATATCAACGTGGGAGCACCGGCCACCGTGAACTTCTGCGTTGCCGCGCAGGTCCTTGTCTCTTCCAAAGTCCTGCTCGAAGGCCCCTATGTCGCGGGTCAATCCCTGATGCATGATTCCTTGCGCGTGCGTGGGATGATCCCCTTGTTGGAGCCCTACACGGCATTGGGGTATGAACAGCTGGCTGGTGGCGGTGGTGAGACCACCACGGCAGGGGTGCTTTCCACTGCGGGCAACAATGCCATCGTGGATTGGGTGCGTCTCGAGCTGCGGTCCGCTTCCAACAATGGTGTGGTGGTGGCCACGCGCCAGGCCCTGCTGCAGCGTGATGGGGACATCGTGATGGCCGACGGGACCTCTCCGGTGGTGATGAACGTGCCGCCGGGGAATTACCACCTCGCTGTGCTCCATCGCAATCACTTGGGCTGCATGACGCTCACTACCCGGGCACTGGGATCCACCGCTGTGACGGTCGACCTCAGTGCCACGGCGACCACCACCTTCGGGACCGATGCACGCAAGCTGTCGGGAGGCGTGGCCCTGCTCTGGGCGGGCAATGTGGTGCTTGATGGGCGGTTGGCCTATACGAACCAGGACAATGACCGCGACCCCATCCTTTCCGCCATTGGAGGGGTGGTGCCAACGGCCACCATCAATGGCTATCGCGCCGAGGATGTCAACCTCGATGGCACGGTGAAGTACACGGGAGGTGGCAACGACCGAGACCCCATCCTCACCAATATCGGAGGTGTCATTCCCACCAACGTGCGGTTGGAGCAGTTGCCATGATCAGGCCCTTTGGCAGAGCACTTGTGCTGGGATGGTCGCTGTTCACTGCGGCAACATCGGTGCATGCCCAGCAATGGGAGGTCTTTGACATGGCTGGCGAGGGATTGCCGAGCAACACCATCACGGACCTTGTCCAGGACAGCAATGGCGTGGTCTGGGCTGGGACGGATTGGGGATTGTGCGGGTTCGATGGGTCGGCATGGGCCGTTCTCCAGGCGGGGACATCGGGTCTTCCTGGAAACGAGGTGACCTGCCTCGCGGTGGATAGTCTCAACAGGCTGTGGGTGGGCACGGCCACGAATGGTATCGGCATTCTGGATGGGAACGATTGGACCTACTTGGACAACACGAACAGCCCGATCGCCACGGAAGGCGTCAAGCACATCCATCATGACCATCGTGGTTGGGTATGGGTGAGCACCGAGCTCGGGCTTTATTGTGATACAGGAGATGAGTGGCGTCATTACGACAACACCCCCGAGAGCCATGGGGGCTTCACCTTCTTCGGGCCCAACGTGCGCGCGGTGGATGTGCGTGAGGATGGCTTGGTGGCCGTGGCCACGATGAATGCCGGGCTCACCTACCTCACCGAGACCGAGTTCATCTATTACACGGCGGCCAGCAGCAATTTTCCCGACAACTCCATGAACGATGTGGTCATCGATGGGAACGGCGATCGTTGGCTGGCCTGCCCCTCTGGCGGGCTCATCTGGCATGCGGCATCGTTCATGGGGGGACCTTGGTTCCAGTACAATGCCTTCACAGCCGGCTTTCCGGATAATACGTTGCTCTGTGTGGTGATCGACGATGCCGGGCGGAAATTGATCGGCTCGGAGACCGCAGGCATCATCGTCTTCGAGGGGCAGGGCAATTTCTCCGTGATGGATCAGGCCAGTACGGGACTTCCTTCTGACCAGGTCCGCTGCCTGATGCTCGACACCGCTGGGGTGCTCTGGGCGGGTACCGATGGTGGGGTGGCCCGGTACAACCCAGGCATGGATGTGGCCGATCGGTCCGTGTTCGCCGGGTCCACCGCCTTTCCCAACCCGGTGAACGATGTGCTGCACGTGCAGCCTGTCGGACGCGGCGGTGCGGTCGAATGGCGGATGACCGACCACTTGGGCCGTCACGTCTTGAGCGGCACGGTGGGTGGCATCGCGTCGTTCACGGTCAACATGGCCTCATTGCCCCCTGGAGCATACGTGCTCCACCTGCGGAATGGCGGCCAAAATGAGGTGCTTCGGGTGGTTAGGAACTGAAGGGAGCCGCTTCTTTGGCAGTTGACCCGTACTGGTGGACCCGGTATATTGCAAAGCCTTTTGCTCCGGTCCGAATCTCCGATCCCCACATGATGCATCGTTACCTCCTTGCGGTGATGGTACCAGGTCTGCTGTTCGCCACCGCGGCGTCAGGCCAGTGTTCCTTGACGAATGCCACGAGCTGTGTCTGCCGGACGGCCGGTCAGACCACCTGCGACCTCAAGCCGGACATCACCATCTCCTGGTTCGCGCTGCAGAACTATTTGAGCGGTCCCACGGAGAACGCCCAGACCGGCACCCAGGCCGGTCGATTGAAGATCTCCGGATCCACGCCGAACATCGGTTATGGCCCGCTGGAAGTGCGCACCGCCGACCAAAGCGGTCTGCGCCATTTCGTATGTGGAACGGATACCTTCACCGTAAGCGGACAGACCGGATTCAACTGCCCCAACGGCCAGAACCCCAAGCAGATCATCTTCCAGCAGGTGTACCGCAAGCAGGGCAACACCATGGTCCGCAACGAGCGGATGGCCGGAAGTATGACCTACCATTCGGCCCACAGCCACTACCACGTGAATGATTGGACCACGATGGACCTGAAGATCCAGGACCCCTCCGAGCCCGATCCCCGCAAGTGGCCTACGGTCGCCTCGGGTGCCAAGATCGGCTTCTGCCTGATGGACTATGGCGCGTGCAGTTCCTATCCCGGGCACTGCCGCACTTCCCAGGAGTTCAACGGCGGCACCGCCCTGAACAGTAGCTCGAACTTCCCCAACTACGGTCTTTCAGGCGGATATGGCTGTGGCACGAACGTGCAGGGCATCTCGGTGGGACGGACGGACATCTACAGCGAGAGCCTCGATATGATGTGGATCAACGTGATGAGCGGCCTGTGCAATGGCAATTACTGGATCGTTGCCGAGGCAGACCCCACCGATGTCTTTGTTGAGGAGGACGACGACAACAACTACACGGCGATCCCCTTCACCATGGCCTTGCAGCGCCCGGCAGGCAGCGGTGGTACCGCAGGTATCCTGGCGCCGAACGGGATCCGTGGGGTGGCGGGTACAGCGGTCCGATTGACAGCAACCCCGGGATACAGCTACCTGTGGAGCAATGGGGCCACCACGCGCTCCATCGATGTGACCCAGGCCGGTACGTACAGTGTTACGGTCACCGCGCCCTGCGGGAGTCTGGCATCCACCTCGGTCAACGTCACATTCGAGGCTCCTTTGCCTGCTCCTGTCGGTACAGGCGCCACCGTGGTCGGTCCGGCCAGCGCCACCCTTGGCGCAGCAGGACAGGGTGCGGAACTGGTCTGGTACGATGCGCCCTCGGGCGGCAATGCAATGGGTATTGGTGCACAGTTCCAGACCCCTGTGATCTCCAATACCACCGACTATTACGTGTCAACAAGGTCGGTCTCTCCGGGTGTGAACACCTACGGTGCAAAAACGGACCGCACGGGTACCACGCAGCTCACCAGCAACGTACGTCAATGGCTCATCTTCGATGCCGCCCAGCCATTCGAGCTGGTATCGGTGAAGGTTTACGCTGCCAATAATGGCGATCGCCACTTCGTCCTGAAGGACAATGTGGGCAACGTGATCGAGGAGCGCTACGTGTATGTGCCTACAGGCATGCAGCGTGTCCAGCTGGACATGAAGGTCCCCGCTGGTACGGGTCACATGATCACCGCCTACGATGACAACACGGAGATCGTGATCGACCTACATCGCGATGACAGCGGGGTGAGCTATCCCTACCCCGTGGGTGGTGGTCTCGGCTCCATCACCGGCAGCACGGGTGGTCCAGCACTGTACTATTACCTCTACGATTGGGAGGTGAGGACGCCTGACCTGGTGCGCGAAAGCCCGCGCACCCAGGTGACCGCTACCGTGACCGAAGGGGTCGTGGTGGATGTGAAGGCCTTGTTGCAGGGTCCCTACAATGTGGGAACAGGGCTGATGTCCGACTCACTGCGTGTCCTCGGTCTGATCCCTTCCACCGAGCCGTTTACAGCCATGGGCTTCACCCACGCGGGAGGTGGAGGAGGGGAGGTGCTGGCGCCCGCCCTACTGAATGTGACCGGTAATGACGCCGTGGTGGATTGGGTGCTCCTGGAGTTGCGAAGTGCCACACAACCCGCGCAGGTCCTGGCCACCAAGAGCTGCCTGTTGACCCGCAATGGCCAGGTGATCGCCGCAGGTGGAGGTCTGCCACGGTTCGCCGTACTGAACGGTAATTATCATGTCGCCGTCCGTCACCGCAATCACCTGGGATGCATGACGGCTGCGCCGCTCGCGTTGGGTGCAACGGCGGCCGTTGCCGACATGCGGCAGAGCAGCACGGCCACCTTCGGTACCGCCGCCCGTCGCCAGGAGAGCAATGGCCTGATGGTGCTCTGGGCGGGGAATGTCCACCGCGACCAGCAGGCGAAGTACACCGGGGAGAACAATGATCGGGACCCCATTCTCAACAGTATCGGCGGGGTCATCCCCACGAACACGGTGAACGGCTATCTTGCGATGGATACGAACATGGATGGCGTGGTCAAGTACACCGGCGGCGCCAATGATCGTGACATCATCCTGAACAACATCGGCGGTGTCATCCCCACGCTGACCCGCGTCGAACAGCTTCCCTGACCCCAGACCACCTGACCAGAACCACCCTTATCCTTTCACATGTTCCGACCTGATCTCTCCTTCAACCTGGCGCGGATAACAGGCGTTGCCCTGTTGGCCTGTGCCTCCACATCGGCGTGGGCGCAGCCATCGACCCCCGGTGATGTCAACCGGATCGATATCCGGCTTGTACCCATCTCAGCAACAGAGATGGAACTCCAATTGCGCCCTAATGCGGTTTGGACCCAGGCGGATGGTGTGGTGAACCTGACTTTCGCGATACGCTGGCAAACTGCTGCAGGTGGCACATTGGGCGACCCTGTGCAGTTCACGCTTGGAGATCCTAATTTTTGCATGTTGACAGGGATCCCGCTCTCGAGCAACTCTGGCATCAATAACGTAGATAACGGAGGGTTCCGCTATAAGGGGTTCAATGCCAACGGCAACCAGTTGTCTGGAGCATGCTCATTTGCGGCGAATACGTGGGTGCCATATGCCAGGATTACGGCTACCGGTGTAACGGGATGCGCCACATTCGAGGTTGTGACCTCCGATAGCTACACGAATCAGCAGAGCGTCAACTCCAACTGGTTCGTCAGTATTGGTGGGACGAACATCACCCAGTTCCCAAGCGGCACGCCGTGGTCCTTGGTGGTCGGTCCTGGTGTTCAACTGGGTGCCTGTGCTGCGGACTGCCAGGGTGTGATCGGTGGATCGGCACTGCCCGGTACGCCCTGCAATGACGGCAATGCATGCACGGTGAATGATGTATACACCGGTACGGCCCCCAATTGCGGTTGCGCCGGCACGCCTGTCAGTGCCCCGACTATCACAACGGCTGGCAGCAATAGCCCCATTTGTGAGGGGGCTACACTGAACTTGTTCGCTTCGGCAACGGGAAGTGGGACCATCACTTACACATGGACCGGACCGAATGGATTCAACTCGACCAACCAGAATCCTTCCATCCCGAATGCTTCTACTGCAGCCACGGGATCTTACGTTGTGACAGTCTCAAATGGATGTGGGACAAATGAGACGCAGAACGTCAATGTAGCCGTTGTTAGCGCCCCAAGCGCCGGCACGCTGAGCGGCAACCAGAGCATCTGCGTGGGTGGCAGCACCACCTTCAGCAGCACGGTGGGCGGCGGCACGTGGACCAGCGGCAACACGGCGGTGGCCACGATCAACCCGACGACCGGTGCGATCAGCGGTCTGACGGCCGGCACGGCCACGATGACCTACACGGTATTGGGCACGGGCGGTTGCGCCAACGCAACGGCCACGCGCACGGTGACGGTGACGGCCGCTCCGAGCGCCGGCACGCTGAGCGGCAACCAGAGCATCTGCGTGGGTGGCAGCACCACCTTCAGCAGCACGGTGGGTGGCGGCACCTGGACCAGCGGCAATACGGCGGTGGCCACGATCGATCCCAGCACGGGTGCGATCAGCGGCCTGACGGCCGGCACGGCCACGATGACCTACACGGTGGCGGGCACGGGCGGTTGCGCTGATGCCACGGCCACGCGCACGGTAACGGTAACGGCCGCCCCGAGCGCTGGTGCGCTCAGCGGTAACCAGAGCATCTGCGTGGGTGGCAGCACCACCTTCAGCAGCACGGTGGCCGGCGGCACGTGGAGCAGCGGCAATACGGGAGTGGCCACGATCAACCCGAGCACGGGCGCGATCAGCGGCCTGTCTGCCGGCACGGCCACGATGACCTACACGGTATTGGGCACGGGCGGTTGCGCCAACGCAACGGCCACGCGCACGGTAACGGTAACGGCCGCCCCGAGCGCTGGTACGCTCAGCGGTAACCAGAGCATCTGCGTGGGTGGCAGCACCACCTTCAGCAGCACGGTGGCCGGCGGCACCTGGAGCAGCGGCAATACGGGAGTGGCCACGATCAACCCGAGCACGGGCGCGATCAGCGGCCTGTCAGCCGGCACGGCCACGATGACCTACACGGTGACGGGCACGGGCGGTTGCGCTGATGCCACGGCCACGCGCACGGTAACGGTAACGGCCGCCCCGAGCGCTGGTACGCTCAGCGGTAACCAGAGCATCTGCGTGGGTGGCAGCACCACCTTCAGCAGCACGGTGGCCGGCGGCACCTGGAGCAGCGGCAATACGGGAGTGGCCACGATCAACCCGAGCACGGGCGCGATCAGCGGCCTGTCTGCCGGCACGGCCACGATGACCTACACGGTGACGGGCACGGGCGGCTGCGCTGATGCCACGGCCACGCGCACGGTGACCGTGACGGGGAATACGAGCAATACCACCACTGAGAGCGTCTGTGACAGCTACACATGGAGCGTGAATGGTGTGACCTACACCCAGAGCGGTACCTACACGGAGGTGAACGGGTGCAACACCGAGATACTGGTGTTGACGGTCACTCCGAGCACCAGCAACACCACCACGTTGACGCAGTGCGACACCTACACCTGGCCGG
>Ga0315900_10002133_pt1 | contig 30935 bp, 32 predicted proteins | sample LakEriMetagenome_FD_203521 | JGI IMG/M metagenome (GOLD analysis project Ga0315900, IMG submission 203521) | Freshwater fungal communities from buoy surface, Lake Erie, Ohio, United States - Buoy 12 MA114 | ecosystem: Environmental > Aquatic > Freshwater > Lake > Lake biofilm | place: USA: Lake...
GTTCCCGTTCAGTCGATGGGTACCAGCAAAGAGCGGGTGCCCCATCTCAGATGCAGCGCGTGGAAGGATGGCGGTGACGCCGGTGCGAATCGGTCCAACACCGCGCTCAAGTGTGCCTTCGCCCTCGATAATGGTGGTGGCAGCAACGCGCACGCCCGCTACGTCGGTGATGCCATCCGTGGGGCCAGTGGTAAACCGGCCGATGCGGATTCCAAGGTCGGTGGCTCTGATATCTCTCAGCATGGGGGTAGTGTGCCATCCCGCGCTACACTCTCCCTGTGTTGCCACCGACTAAGTCCAAGTCCCGCACCCCACGCGACCGCATGCCCTTTCGGCATATCGGCTCAACGATCCTGCTTGCCACCTCGTTCATCCTCGCTGCGGGCGCCCTCGTCACCTGGGGGATCGATCAGCAGATCGGGCCGTGGGCTCCGAATGGTGTTGTTGTCGTTACGGAAGACCCGTCAATTGGCCCAAGTGACTCCCCAACTCCAAATGACTCCCCAACTCCACAGGCCGACCCATCAGATCCGGCAGTTCGTGCGCGAACAACGCCACCACCCCTTCCGCCAGTCGATCCGAGCCTGCTGGTTCCCTCGGTCGCCGGTGACCCTGTGCGCGTCCTGGTGAGCGGCGTCTGGATCAACCTTCCTGTCGTTCGTCCGCCACTTGAGGGGGATGGCTCGCCTCGATATCCCTGGTGCCGTGTCGCCGAGTGGATGCCGAACAAGGGGAAGGCCGACGGTAAGACAGGCATCCTCTTTATCTATGCGCATAGCCGTTACTGGGAGTTCGGCGGACTCCTCGACAGGACGCCAAAGAAGCTGATCGGCCAAGTCATTGAGGTGGACGTGCTGCCGAAGGCTGCTGGCTCAAAGCTAATTCGCCTGCGCTACCGCGTGACCGAAGTGCGAAAAGGCCTCACCTCATGGGCTGAGATTAGCGATGTGCCGAATGGTCGAGTGATCTTGCAAACCTCGGAAACAGATCGCAGCGACGGACCGAAGATGGTCGTCATTGGAAAGTACGTTGATACGACAACCTCGAAGCGGCCAGCGCCAGCAGCAAAGCCGCAGATCTGCGATTAGCCAAAGGGCCGATCATCTAGGCGTTACAGAGATTCACCTAGAATCAAGTCTATTCGGATCCTCACGACTCTGCCTCGAACGAAGTACGCAAAGCGGCTACCGCGCTAGCGCTGCGCCCGTTCGGCTGCGTAAAGCATCATCGCGGATGCGACTGCAAGGTTGAGACTCTCAGCGGTGCCAAGCATCGGAATCAGTGCCGCGCTGGCACAGGCACCGCGTAGATTGGCGCTCAGTCCATCCGCTTCAGTGCCGATGACGATCGCGGTTGGTGCTGCGTAGGGGAGCTCACTGTAATCGGAAGCTCCATCAAGTGCCGTGGCAACCGTGCTCCCTGGCCAGCGCTTGAGCAGCGTGATCGCCTCCTCGTGAGTCGCGCGATAGATCGGCACGGTAAAGATTGAGCCCATCGTGGCGCGCACCGTTTCAATTGAGTACGGGTCACACGTGTTGCCGACGAGAATCACGCCGCCAGCGGCACAGGCGTCAGCGCTGCGAATGGCGCTTCCAAGATTCCCAGGATCGCGCGGTGCCTCAAGTATCAACCAACGTGCCGCGCGGCTTGGATCGATGGTCGTCACAGACTGAGTCTCGGGAGCAGGGTCGGCATACACCGCAAGCTGCTCTTGCGGGTTGTCGCGCCCCGTGATCTTGGCGAGCACTTCCGTCGTGACCGAAAGTGACTCGCGCGCGCGGCTCGGCCCGCCGTCAATTGGCGCACGCAGTGGACCGGTGGTGAGGAGCATCTCGGGAACCCAGCCCGCAGCGGTGGCGGTCGCGATCGTGCGCTCGCCCTCGGCGAGGAATAGGCGCTGCTCGTCACGGCCCTTCGGTGTGCGCAGGGCGCGCAGCCCCTTCACGACCGGGTTGGAGAGGCTCTCAATGCGCAGCGGTTGCATGGGGGGAGGATACCCCTAGGGGGCAGCGACGGTTTCGCCAATCACGCGCAAGAGTGAGTCGCTGCCGCGCGCATCCTGCGATAGCTCCCAAATCATGATCCCGCCCGCCAACTGCAGTGCAAGTTCGGTCTTGCGCCGAATCGTTGCCGGCCCGTTGTAATTCTGCTCAACACCCTTGAAGAGAATGCGATCGCCACTAGCCGTTGCTGGGTCGTTCGTCAGCAACGTCCGATAGGTAGCGCCACCCGGACGGGCGTAGAACGGCACGCCGAGCACGAGCTTATCGGGGTGAATGCCTCGGGCAAGCCAGGTCGCAACCGAACGCTCCGCCAACGCATAGGACGAGTGGTTGCTCTTCGGCCCGTCGTACGCCATCAGGTTGATGAAATCGAGATGCCCGACGGCCTCGGTCGAGATCCCATCCGCATCTGTGGCGTCGGCGAGCACTGCCGCGGTGACGAGCGCCCCCGCTGGGAGTGCCGAGCGGAAGGCGATCGCAAGCGCGGCGAAGTGTGCCGCCGAGGCTCCAGCGTTCGGATACTCCCAGTCGATGTCGATCCCATCTAGCTGATAGGTGGCGCAGAACTCCGCCACGCGTTTTGCTAGCTTTGCGCGGATCGCAGGATCCGCCGCGAGCGTCTCAAACTCCTTATCCCATCCCCACCCCCCAACGGCAATGAGCACCTTTACGTCGTGCTTCTGTGCTTGCGCAACAACTTTTCGTAAATGATTCGGTGCGCCGAACGGTCGCGTCGTGCCATTTGCACGTGGAATGAGGAACGAATAATTGATGTGCGTTAGGAGCGAAAAATCAATCGCATCAATGTTTGCGGCGGGTGTCACATAGCCAACGACCTTGAACGGTTGTGTTCGCGCTATCGGTGTTGGGCTTGGCGACGCGGTTGGAGTCACCGCAGCCGAGCAGCCGATCAGCACGAGCACAAGGAGCACCGTGCTCCATGTTGCTCGAACCAAGCGCCACATCAGCGCAGTATCTTTACGGTGCCAAGGTCAACGCGTGGCGATGGACCAGCCGGGGCAGACCAAGCAACGAGCGTCACCTTGTAGTTGATCCCCTTGACGAGACCCGTGATCGTGCACGTAACAGAAGCTCCTGCCACCTGCGTGACTGCAGAGCCGGCAAGCGTGCAGCTGCGCGTCGTTCGCCCTTTCGCGGTCGCAGTAGCGATCCAGCCGGTCGCCTGGGTGGAGTTGGCGGGAAGCGCCCAGTTGACGCGAATGGTGCCGCGACCCGCCGTGACTGTTGCCTCAACAGGTGCAGCGGGCGCCTGCGTTGCCCAGACACCGATGCAGCGTCCGCCGCCGCCGCCAGGGGCCGCACTGCGAACACGTGTTGCGGCATAGAGCGTTCCGAAGGCACTTGTGGCGAGTGCATCGGGCTCAATGGCGAGGCCGGTTCCCATCGTTTCGTACCGCTGCGTAACTGGATTCCACAGCACAAGATTCGGCGCGTCGAGTGCACCGGCCTTGGAGAAGTACCCGCCGACAGCGACTCTTCCGTCACTCAGCTCGGTCATTGCCGAGACCCACGCGGTCCGTCGCGGGTAGCTCACGCCACCGCCCAGCGCAATCCAGCCACCTGGCGCCACCGGCTCAATGACTTGCACTGCGTCTCCATACCAGCCGAGCCCTCGACCAATAAGTGGGCGGCCTAGATCGTCCACCACGATGCTTGTCGGCACATCTGAAAAGAGTCGCGTATCGCCGATCGTGCTCCATGATTTTGCCGTTGGCGACCAAGTCGAGATCAATCCGTTACTGAATCGTCCTGCGACATACGCCGTACCGTCGCTCGAAAAAGCGGCGGTGGCCACCTCAGCGGTCACCCCTTTTCCGAGCGCAACCCAGCGCTTGCGAGCTGGGTTCCACACGGCGACATTTGCCGATGCCACACCAGGCGAACCTGCAAATCGGCCGGCGACCAGAAGGTTGCCGCTCGCAGTGTCGAGTGAAAGTGCCCGCACCACGATCCCTTTACCGCTCAGCCCCTTCCCCACCTTCGACCAGACGCCCGTCTTTAAGTTGAGTTGCGCAAGCCCAACGGCAGTGACGCGACGTGAGCCCTTGGTGATCGTCGTGAAGTTTCCAGCCACGTAGAGCGTGGTGCGCGATGCGTCAACGGCAAGAGCGGTGATAGTGGCAACGCGCCCAGCAGAAGTCTTGAACGTTGCGAGTGCCTGCCAAGAGCCGCTCCGCGGGTCGCGCACAGCCAGCCCCGCAACGGCTGTGCCCGCAGCCTTTACGAGGCCAGCCCCACCAACAACGAGCCGACCGTCGGGAAGTTCAACCATGACCGTCGTGCTGCCTGTCCAGCCTGTTGTTCCACCGAGTGGGATCCATCGTGCGGTCAGCGCAGTTGCGCTGTCGCTCGGCGTCGGATCACCGCAGAAGTCGGCGGGGAGCACCACTGGCGGATCGGGCGGCTCTGGGTCACCGCTGTCGGCGGCGGTGAGACGCGGTGCCCCGCTCCCATCGGGCGCAGGTTGGTCAATGACCTTGATAAGTTCCTGCACTAAATCGTCAGCAAACGAGTTCGTTGTTGGTGAGCCGTTCGCCTGGGCAGCGATGGTGATTCCCAGCGCTGGAATCCGCTTGAGCGAGCTCGTCACCCCAGAGAAACCGCCGTTGTGCCCGTAGCTCCGTAGTTCGCCGAGCCAGGTGCGATCAACCTGGGTCCCGTAGTTGTAGAGCCATGAGTTCCAGGTTTGATAGGCGCTGCCATTCATGGCGATGGTTGCCGGGCCTTCGGTGAGTCGGTTCCCCCAGAAGAGCTCGCCGAATCGCGCCAGATCGCGCGGTGTTGAAAGCATGTCACCGGCCCCGCGCAAGATCGTTCCCACCGCCTTGCTTGGCCCCCAACTCGCGAATCCATACGGCTTACCGCCAATGTGCGGTCGCGCGGCACCAACCTTTGGCCCCCACCCGGTCTCCGTCAGGTTCATCGGCGTGAGCAGTAGATCTTGCACCAGCGTCTTCCACGCGACGCCAGTTGCACGCTCGGCTGCAATCGTTACCAGCGTGAATCCCGAGTTGGAGTACGAGAAGCTGCCAACGCGCGTTGGTGGAAGCAGCCCTTGCACCGCGGTCATCGGTGTCACCTTCGCGTTCTGATTTCGGCTCAGCCACCCCATGCGCGAGTCTTTATCGGTGAGCCAATCGCTCATCCCTGAGCGATGGAGCAGGAGTTGGGCAATCGTCGCTTCAGGCTCGACGTCAGCCTCGGGCACCAGGGTTGCGGCGCGGGTGCTGAGGGGCAGCACGCCGCAGTGATCAAGAAGGAGGGCGACCGCCGCGGTAAACGCCTTGCTGGTGCTGGCGATCGCGAATGGGGTGCTGGCGGTTACGGCGCGCCTGCTCTTGCTGTCGCCGACGCCGGCCGCGGCGGTCATGCTGCGGCCGTCATCCCAGCGAATTGCTACAGAGACTCCCAGATGCCGCGTCCGCCGCGCCTTCTGCCAGGCAACCACCTTGGCGTTGAGCGCACTCGCGAGCGTTGGATCGATAGCGCGCGCCGGAGGGAGCGGGACGGGGCGGGCGGCGCAGCTCTTCCAGTCAAGAGTCTCGGCCGCCGCCACGGGTGCTGCGCTCTGGCCCGAGAGGCTGATCGCGGCGACGAGCAGCGCGATGCAGAGGCGGACGGTTCGGTGCGGCACGGCGGCAGGTGGCATGCAGTGATTCTACCGCTCTACGCTCCGAGGGAGCCGTACAATCGGCGGAGCGAGCCGTGTGGCGCGCACGAACTAGGAGGGCATGGGGATAGTCTCTGGTTCGCGACAATTCACACGTCGGTACACATGAGCGGCCCGTCACGAGTTGAGCGCCTGCCGCGCGTCACTGGCTACGACGCCGTCCGCGCGGCAGGAAGGAACTTCGAACGATTTTCGTCGCTACACCAAGGCGATGAAGATGTACGGGACTATCGACAGCTGCCGTTGGAGTCGGACCCGCCGCTGCACTCTGCGCTGCGCGCGTTTCTTGTTCCATTTTTTTCTAAGGGATCACTCGCGCCACACCAACCCCACATTGACGCGGATGCGCGCGCGCTAGTCGCTCCGCTGTCGCATACCGAGCTTGAACTGGTTCGTGGAGTTGGCCTCCCACTTGTGGTGCGCACCATCGCACGGCTTCTCGACCGTGAGGAAGATATTGAAGAGTGGGCTTCATGGGGTCCCTCAGTGTGGGGGGATCACGACGGGCGACGCGACGGTGCGGCGCTGCTCGGATTTCTGGAGCGTGCCGTTGATGAGGGTGCTGCGGGGCACGGCGGGCGCCTCTTTAACCTCCTTGCGACCACACCGATCAACGGCGTGGCGCTGAGCCGTGAGGAGCAGATCGGCGTCGGTAGCCTCCTCCTTGCAGGGGGTCGGGACACGGTGATGAACCTGATCTCCGGAATCGCCTGGATGTTTGCGATGCACCCAGCCCATGCAGACGCCGTGCGAAGCGATGCAACACTTCGGGCAACGTTCATTGAGGAGACACTGCGCCTCACCACTCCGCTTGGCCTCATGGAGCGCATTGATCGCGGTGACGCTGGTGGTAACCCCGCGACGTCGCCACACGTTGGGCTCGACTTCGCCTCGGCGAATCATGATGCGGCTACCTTCACCTGCCCCGCTGATCTACGCCTTGACCGCCCCGCAAGCACGCCGCACGTGGCGTTCGGAATCGGGCCGCATGCCTGCGTGGGTGCCCCGCTCGCGCGCATGGAGGCGCATGCGGTGCTCACCGCACTCTTGGAGGCCGCGCCGAGCGGATGGCAAATCGCTCACTGTGAAGCACAGTACCGAACAGTGGACGGTAGAGATGTTCCCGCAAGCTTCCAGCGACTGGTGATCGCCGCCCGCTAGCTCAGAGAGCTACGCGTGCAACCCGAACTGCACCGCGGCGAGTTCGGCGTAGAGACCGCCCTTCTCGCGCAGCTCCTCATGTCGGCCGCGCTCGACGATTGCACCATGGTCCAAGACGATGATCTGATCCGCCGAAGCAACCGTGCTCAGCCGATGCGCTACGGCGATGGTGGTGCGCCCCGCCATGGCGCGCTCAAGCGCCTGCTGCACGTGTCGTTCGGAGACAGAGTCGAGCGCCGAGGTCGCCTCGTCGAGCAAGAGGATTGGTGGGTCCTTCAGTAGTACCCGCGCGATCGCCAATCGCTGACGTTCTCCGCCAGAGAGTTTGTAGCCGCGCTCACCCACTACGGTGTCAAGGCCCTGCGGCAGCTCGTTGATGCGCTCAGTGAGCGACGCTCCGTCGAGTGCTGCGAGGATTTGCGCATCTGTTGCCTCTGGTCGCGCGTAGAGCAGGTTGTCGCGAATGGTGGCGTGGAGCAGGTGCGTCTCTTGCGTCACCACACCAATCATCTCGCCGAGTGAGCGAAGCTTAATCCCGCGCACATCGACGCCGTCAAGTTGCACGGAGCCGGTACTCGTATCCCAGAAGCGTGGGATGAGGCTCAAGATCGTGCTCTTCCCTGATCCCGAGGGCCCAACGAGTGCGGTGAGGCTCCCCGGTTCGGCGGTGAAAGAGATTCCCATCAAGCCAAAGCTATCGCGTCGCTGTCGACCCTTTCCTTCTGGAGGTTGTGGGTACCGGAAGCTCACCTCATGCAGCGACACCTGACCGCGCACACCAGCACGGGTCAGCGTTTTGGCGTTTGGCGCATCCACGATCTCGGGAACCAGATCAAGATAGGCAAAGATGCGCTCAAAGAGGGCGAGGCTTCCCCCAATCTCAACCTGCAGGCCAAGGAGTGATGCGAGGGGGAAGAAGAGGCGGCTCTGCAGCGTGGTGAACGCCACGATGTCACCAATCGTGGGCGCATCGGGGGCGCCAGCGACCGCGAGAGAGCCGGCAGCAAAGTAGACAAGTGCTGGGATGCCGCTAAAGACAACCTGCACAACGACACCAACCCATCGACCCGTGAGTGCCTGGCGCAACTGCAACGTGGCAAGCTCTGCTGATCGTTCGGTAAATCGTTTCGCACCAGACTCTGATCGGCCGAACGACTTGGCGAGCAGGGCCCCGCCAACAGAGAGATGCTCCTCGGCAATCGAGGTGAGGTCAGCGAGCGCTGTCTGCACCTCGCCACTCGCCTTTCGACGCGCGGCAGACGCCTTTGACGACAAGTAAAGAAAGAGCGGCGCAACGGCAATGCTCACCGCCGTCAGGCGCCAGTCAATCAACGTCATCGCCACAAGCGTTGAGACGACGATCGCAATGCTCGAGGCGAGGTTCGCCGCCGCATCGCTCACCACTGACTGCACCCCCGAAACATCATTGGTGAGTCGGCTCTGAATCTCGCCGGTGCGCGTCTCTGAGAAGAAACGGATCGGCATGGACTGCACATGGGTGAAGAGGGCGTTGCGCAGGTCACGCATCACGAACTGGCCCACAGAGGCGGTGAGCCACGCCTGGGCGAGCCCGATGCCGCCGTTGATGATTGGCACCACCACCATCAGGCTCGCATAGAGCGCCAGCAGGCCGAGGTCGCGCTGCGGAATCGCCTCGTCGATGAGGAGTTTCAGCAGGTACGGGTTCGCGAGCCCAAGGATGCTCGATCCAGCGATGGCGAGCCCAATGACGCCGAGGCGTCCACGGTATGGTCCGAAGAATTTCGCCGCTCGTCGCAGTAGCGGTAGCGCTGCTCCAGCAGGCTTCATTGGCCCAGTGTCGTCGCCGCCGAACATATGGCCTCCACGGCCTGACCCCATGCCGCCGCTCATGTGCGCTCCGCGCAGAGCGGCATCAACAAGAGGGGCGTGTGCTGTGTGGGCATGGCGGGATTCTATCCCGCTGAGCGCTAGATCCCCGAACCCTCGGCTGCCAGCTCGTCGGTGCGCACGCGTGCCTGCGACAACTGGCTCCCCGCGGGAACGCTCTTGGTCAGCCATACGTTGCCGCCGATCGTTGAACCGCGTCCAACGGTGATGCGACCCAGGACCGTCGCCCCAGAGTAGATCACGACATCGTCTTCGATGATCGGGTGCCGAGGTTGGCCCTTTACGAGGTTGCCATCTTCACCCTTCGGGAAGCTCTTGGAGCCAAGGGTCACGCCTTGATAGAGGCGCACGCCGCTGCCAATGATCGCCGTCTCGCCGATCACCACGCCGGTGCCATGGTCGATGAAGAAGCGCTCACCAATCGTTGCGCCGGGGTGAATGTCGATTCCCGTTGCGGAGTGCGCGGCCTCCGATGCGATGCGCGGCAAGAGCGGCACCTTAAGTGTGTAGAGCAGATGCGCCATGCGGTGATCGATCATTGCGCGTACGCCTGGGTAGCCGTGCAGGATCTCTGAACGGCTGCGTGCTGCTGGGTCTCCCGCAAACGCTGCGGCGATATCGCCTTCAATCAGCGTGCGAATCGCGGGGAGCTCGGCCGCAAATGCGTTCGTGACGCGATCGACCTGATCAGGGGCGAGCCCCTCACCCGGCCGCTCGGCGGCAAACAGCACCGTGCATCGTCGGATCTGCTCGCGCAGGCCGGCGAGCGCCGTGGTGAGATGCGCGGCCACTGCTGCATCGCCATCAGCGGCAACGCCGAGCTCGCGCGGAAAGAGCGCCGCACGAAGTTCGGCCAGCACACGCGTGATCTCGCCGCGCGTTGGTCGGTCGCCCGCCGCCACCGCACCACCCGCAAGGGCGGCATCGGCAGCGGTCAGCGCACGACTAATTTCGGCCGAATCAGAACTCACAGGGCGATGCCGCTTGCATCAAAGAGCCCCTCGTAGAGCGCGGTGCTCAAGTAGCGCTCGCCCGAATCCGGCAGCACCACCACAATCGTCTTCCCTGCGTTCTCAGGTAGGTGCGCCAACTTCAGCGCAACGTGCGCCGCGGCACCGCACGAGATGCCAACAAGGATCCCCTCTTCGCGCGCAATGCGACGCGCCATGGCGATCGCCTCTTCGTTCGTCACAGACTCAACCTGGTCAATAAGTGAAAGGTCGAGAATGTCGGGAACAAAGCCTGGCCCGATCCCCTGAATCTTGTGTGGCGCAGGCTGATTCGGCTGACCCGCCATGCGCTGCGCAATGACTGGACTGGTGGCGGGCTCAACGGCAACGATCTGCACCGCCTTGCCGCGACCCTTCTTCAAATAGCGAGCGACGCCAGTGATGGTGCCGCCGGTGCCGCTCCCTGCAACGAAGATGTCAACGTTGCCTTCGGTGTCATCCCAAATCTCTGGGCCGGTGGTTGATTCGTGGATTGCAGGGCCAGCTGGATTCTTGAACTGCTGCAACAACACGTAGCGCGCAGGATCCGACGCGGCGATCTCTTCGGCCTTGGCGATCGCGCCTGGCATCCCCTTCGCGCCTTCGGTTAAGACGAGGGTTGCGCCGTAGGCAACGATCAACTTGCGTCGCTCAATGCTGACGGTGTCGGGCATGGTGAGCGTGACCTTGTAGCCGCGCGCTGCGCCAACCATCGCCAAGGCGATGCCGGTGTTGCCGCTCGTTGGCTCAACAATCTCAACGCCTGGCTTCAGTACGCCGCGCTTCTCCGCGTCGAGCACCATGGCGGTGCCGAGTCGGCACTTTACGGAGTAGGCAGGATTGCGCCCCTCAATCTTGGCGAGCACTGTTGCGGCGGCGCCGTCGGTGACGCGGTTCAGGCGCACCAGCGGGGTGCGGCCAATGGTGATGGCGTTGTCAGAAAAGATTCCTGGGTTATGAACGGTCATGTCGGGTACCTCCAGCTACTTGATGGGTGGTGGACTACAACCGCCGCCCCCTCTGCCGTTTGGTCCCTGGTTGCGATCGCCTCAGCGCGCGCAGGACGGCCCGAAGGAGAACGACGGGCATCGACAGATGCTCGGCTCGCCAGCGGCTTGGGCAATAAGGTCGGCTGCGGACATGTGGGGAGTGTATCGCCTGCCCGCCTAGTCAGTTACTGCAACGTCTTGCAGTCGACCACACAGCGAGGAGGCCGTCGCTAGATGCGGCGCGTCACTCCATCAATGAAGCCGATGATGCCGCTCTTGGCAAACGAGGGTCGGACGGAGAGGCGCCATATGGCCCCAAGGAGCTTGAGGAGCAGGTACGCGGCGAGCGCACCGGTGGCTCGCGCCAAGACATCGTGGATGTCAACCCGATAGGGCGGTACGACGTTCGAGAAGTAGTTCGAGAGCGCCTGGCTGATCTCGAGGCCGACGGCCATGATGCCGATGACGGCAAAGGCCGCCCGTCGAGCGTCTCCATAGAGGGCGAGGGTGGCGAGCAGGAAGGTCGCCGCGCCCATCCCCACCTGCACAAGCAGCCACTGGGTCTGCAAGAGCGCAGGATCAAAGTTCACGAATGGAATGAGGCGGATCACATCGCTGCCGAGTGGTGCCCGTGACCAGTCAGAGTTTGGGAAGCCGATCGGGGCCCAGACATAGGCGACCAGGCCAGCGAACGCAATCATGCTCACCGTCGTGCCACGGGACTGGCGAATACGCTGCGTCCGCTGCACATACAGCACCACAGCGAAGCTGATCAGCCCCCCGAAAACCCCGGTCCAGTCCCACCCAGTCGACATGCCCAAATACTACTGAAAAGTTTTCTAATTGGCGAGACCGTGCCTCCTGACCCCCTCGTCCACCCTCAAAGCGATCCGCGAGCGGGGGTTCACCAAAAGATGAGGGGGTGTTGCGGCTGCGCGTTAGCCCCGTCGCTTCTTCGGTGTTGCGAGTGGGTTCGCTGGGTAGGCCGGGTACTCGTCGGTGAGTTGCACCAGATAGGCGTTCACGCTAACGGTGTAGCGCAGGTACGAGGCGTTGATCTCCCAGAGGCGTCGTGGATAGCGGCCGTTGATCCAAATCCCCACCCAGGCGAAGAACATCGCAAACGCGACCAACACGGCGAAGAGGCTCAACACAATGAGGTGCGGAATGACCAACAGCCACTTCAAGAAGAGGCCATTCAGCAGTCGCGAAGAGGTTTTCGGATAGACGAGTGAAAGCTCAACGGTTGCCGCTCGCTTTGCTGGTGCCTTGCGCTTGGTTGCCATGAAACCTCCCTCAATTAAGAGCACGAACGGCTCTGTTGCGAGAAGTATACGGCTGTACGCAAGACACCTCGCACGCGATACGATACCGCGATGACAAATCAACAGCGACTTCGAGCATTTCTGCAGAGCGAGACGACCGGTGGTGCGCTGCTGATTGGTGCCGCGATCATTGGGCTGCTCCTCGCGAATGGGCCGCTCTCTGAAGCGTTCCATGCGCTCGCTACAACCACGATTGGTATCGACGCGCTCCATTTGAATCTCACGATTCAGGAGTGGACCGCAGACGCCCTTCTCGCCATCTTCTTCTTTGTCATTGGCTGTGAGCTCAAGCACGAACTAGTCGTTGGCACACTCTCAAAGCCGCGCCAGGCGGCGCTCCCCGTTGCCGCCGCACTTGGCGGAATGGTTGTTCCAGCGCTTCTCTATCTCGCCATTAACCGTAGTGGTTCCGCTGATGCCGTAAGCGGCTGGGGGATTCCTATGGCGACAGACATTGCCTTTGCCCTTGCGGTGCTGGCGGTTCTTGGTCGCGGACTCCCTTCAGGCGTGCGTACCTTCCTGCTCACACTGGCCATCGTTGACGATCTCGGTGCGATCCTGGTGATTGCCCTCTTCTATTCAGCCGGCCTCAGCATTGAGTGGATCGCAGTCGCGGCGCTCCTCTTGGCGCTGTTTGCGCTAGCACAGCGTCAGCGCATCACGTCACCGCTCATCTATGTGCCTCTCGCCCTCGCTGTTTGGTATGCCGTACATGAGGCAGGGATCCATGCAACGATCGCCGGCGTCGCGCTGGGCCTCCTGATGCGTGTGAAGAAGGATCCTGGCGAGACCGACGCGCCAGTTGACCGGGCAACCGCGCGTTTCCACCCAATCAGCGCGGGGATCGCCGTGCCGCTCTTTGCCCTCTTCGCCGCGGCAGTTGACCTTCGTTCGATTGATCTCAATGTCGTCATCAACTCGCCGATTCTGTTGGGTGTGCTGGTTGGACTCGTTGTCGGTAAGCCGGTAGGGATTCTCCTTGCAGCACGTCTGGCTACAGTGCTGGGGGCAAGGCTCGCAGCGGGAGTGCAGTGGATTGACATCGCCCTCATCGGTGCACTCGCCGGCATTGGGTTCACCGTTTCGCTCCTCATCAGCGAACTCGCCTTTACAACCGAGGAGTCCCTGAGTGCCGCGAAGCTCGGGGTGCTGCTCGCGTCTATTGGTGCTGTCGCGGTTTCTGGTGTGCTCCTTGCGGTGCGAAGGGGTCGGCGAGCGAACCGCTAAGGTTTGGAGCCCTCGCTCTTGTCGCCAAAGTAGCGAATGATTGCAAACGCCATCGCTAGTACTTGCTGATCCACGTTGTTGATTGCTTCGGCCGCCGGAATCTCCTTTGTCACATGCAGTAGTGGACCCGCCTTCCAATTGGCGTGACCGCTCACCATCCATGAAATGGCACCGGCGGCGTACCCAAGCTCTGGGCGTCGCGCAACATCGGCAGGGGTCGCCACGTGATCCCACCCTGCCCCGTCAACCACGCCACCAACAGCAGTCGTCAAGAGCGACACGTTCTGCATCAGCGACCTGGCAATGCGATCGCGCTGCTCGCTCGTGAAATCTTCGACCTTTCCGTTGGTGACAAGGTGCATGATCGAACTGTGGGAGACGGTCCACTCGATTTGAAATCTGATCGCAGCGGCAAAGTGCTCGCGCGGTGCATGGCCAAATTGCTCCCACACTTTCACAAAGCCGCGACCGTACTCCTCGTACGAGGTCACAGCTGCCTCTCGAATCAACCCTTCACGAGATTTGAAGTGATAGTTAACAAGGTTCGGCTTAATGCCAAGTTGCTTGCACACCGTGAGGGGGGTAAAGGTTTCGGCGCCAGACACCGTGAGTTCGGCAATGGTCGCCTGCAAAATGGCGTCGCGCGCTGAAATCTTTTCGGTTGGCATTGCGGGAGACTAGCATCTAGTACGATCAGATTCTTATGGATGTGAACGCCACACTTGACCGCCAACTCACGCACATGGCGTGGGCCAATACTGAAATGTTTTCAGTCCTGGCGACGCTGCCTGAGGCTGCCTACGCCTACACCTCGCCCGGTTCCGAGTGGAGCGTGGGCGCAATCGCCCACCACCTCGTCACAGCCGCCGAGAATTACGCACAGCGCCTTCACGGTGAGCCACGCGCCGAGAAACGCGAACTACCCACCACATCCGAAGATCTTCGGGCCCTCGCCACAGCACTCGCGCTCTCCGACATCAAACTGCGCGCCGGTGCACAGCTGCCAGGCGACGAGATCCTTACGTGGATCTCTCTCGGCGGCGAAGAGGTCTCGGTTCCACGCTGGGTGTTAGTGAACCAGGCGGTGCACCACGCCACAGAACACCGCGCTCAGATCGCCGGTGCGCTTGTCGCAAACGGCAACAGCAGCCTTGACCTTGACGCGCTTGACGTGTGGAGCCTTAACGACGGGCTGCGATCGTGAGCACGCTTGCGGGTCGCACCGCAACAGCGCTGCTAATCATCGACGTGCAGGTCGGCGTGGTTGGCGCAGCCCACCAGCGCGACGCCGTGATCGCCAACATCAAAACGCTCCTCACCGCGGCGCGTGCATTTGGCACGCCCGTGATCTGGGTGGCGCACTCAGAAGAGCAGATGCCCATCGGCAGCGATGCCTGGCAGTACGTACCCGAGCTCGTGCGCATTGAGGGTGAACCGCTCGTGCACAAGCTCTACGGTGACTCATTCGAGGCGACTGACCTAGAGGCGGCCCTTGCCGCCGCAAATGTGGCGCACCTCGTGGTGGTTGGCGCTCAGACCGATGCCTGCATTCGCTCAACGATTCACGGCGCCTTTACCCGCGGCTATGACGTAACGCTCGTGAGCGACGCCCACACCACCGAAGACATGAGCGAGTGGGGTGCCCCGCCTCCCGACGTGATCATCAAGCACACCAACATGTATTGGGGCTTTCAGTCGGCGCCCGGGCGAACGGCGGCGGTGCTACCGACCGCAGAGGTTTCGTTTAGCGCGTAGCTGTCCCAGTTGATTTTGTACGCGCGTTCACCGCGCCGGTAACAAGCAGCGCCGTCACAACACCGCCCACCAAACAGAGCACGCCGGCAGCCACAAAGGTTCCACGCATGCCTATGAGCGCAGCGGCCGCACCGGCTCCCGCCATTGAGAGGAGGCTCGCCCCTTCGGTGACACCACTGAGAACGGCTCCGACGCGACCACGAACCGCATCAGTGGTGTTGTTCATGAAGATGGTCGAGGCGACGATGTTAATCGGTGACTGGGCGAATCCAAGCGCGAAGAAGAGCGCGACGAATTGCCAGAGTTCTGTGACCCCACCCCACAGCAGCAATAGCGCACCGCAGGCAATGAGTGCCCCCCAGAGCGCCCGCTCCGCCGTGATCTTGGCAACGAGTGCGGGTGCGAGTGCCGAGCCGATCAACATGGAGACAAGCATTGACCCCTCAATCGCGCCCGCTAGCGCGAGAGGTGCCTGGAGCTCCTTGTAGACGAATGGGACGAATAAAACGTTGATCGCGCCAACGCCCAGCATCACAATCGCCGGCCCAACGGTGATCGCAATGAGCATGCGCGAGGCACGAACCACGGCGAGTCCCTCACGGATTCCAAGCCCCTTACGTTCAGCAAGCACCTCCGCCGACACCTCGGGCTTTCCCACGTTCCTTGAGATCAAGAACATTGCCAAGCCCGCCACCAGGAAGCTCACCGAATCAATCGCGAAGAGCAGATCGCGATTACCACTGAAGCCGAGCACGATGCCCGCGAACGAGACACCGAGTACGTTGGTCACGATGAGCAGCGTTTGCCGCAACGAGCCGATGTTCACGCGTAGATCCTCGGGGACGAGGCGCGCGATGACCGCAGAGTTTGATGGCGAGAAGAATGATCCGGCTATCCCTTGCAACAGGGTGAGCACGGCGATTGCTGGGAATGCGGCTTCGCCGAGTTTTGAGGCGGGGATGATTAGCAGCACGAGCACTGCACGAATAAGGTTCGCCCCGATCATCAGCTGACGTCGATTGAATCGATCCGCAACGCCGCCTGCCACGAATCCGATCGTCACAGACGGAAGTGCCGCTAGTACCGCCGTGAGGCCAAGTGCTGCGGTCGAGCCGGTGAGATCGAGCACCAGCAGCTGAACGGCGAGCACCGTTGCCGCCGAACCAAAGTCTGAGATGAAATCCGCCAGCAGCAACGTGCGAAGGTCTGGGATGCGGAGTAGCGAGCGCATCCCAGTCACGCGGGCTGCTTCTTCCGCGAAGTCTGAGGGGTGCTGTTCTTACCTGCGTGCTTGTGTGGCAGGCGGGCCGTGATCCACGTGAAGATCAGAATTGACGCCACCCCGAGTAGCACCTCTTGCAGCACTGGAATTCGCTCCATCATCCAGAACGAGACAGAGGGAATTGCAGAGCCAACATAACCAGCGATCAGGGCTGCAGAGATGTTGTTTGCTGCATGCGCACCGATGGCTAGTTCAAGTGTTCGGTCGCGGAGTGTGACCCACGCCCAGCCGAAGCCGATTGCCACGTACCCAATAATGCGGATCAGGTCTTCACCGGCAACCTCAGGATTGGCGAGGTGTGGCAGAGCAAACAGCACGCCGTTTAGCGTGGCAAGTACCCAGCGTCGACGGCGGCCGTTATCCGACCACTGCAAGAGCCAACCGCGGAAGAACAGCTCTTCGGCCGTCGTCTGGATTGGTAGAAAAAGCAATGCGACCACGACGTATGGAAGTGCACCAACGGGGTTGAACGTCCAGCGGACTACCCCTGGGTTTGCAAGTTCGAGAAGCAGTAGCCCGCCGAGCCCGATGGCCAGCCAGATCGTGAATCCCGCGAACATTCTTTGGATTGAGAAACTGCCCGTGAGGCTAAACATTCGCATCACGCGCTCTTTCAGGATGTAGCGATATGCGAAAAGGTTTGCAAAGAAGAAGGGCACAAAGCTGACTAGGAACGCAAAGAGAATCATGGCGGAAAGCTCTGGAGCGATTGGCGCAAGACCGAATCCTCCTGGGGGAACGAGCGCCTCAAATGGAATACCCATCCAAAGCACTGCGCCGACTAGCAAGATTGAGCCCAGCACCTGCCAGATCAGCACGATGACGACCGCACCTACAATCCATCGCCACAGTGCGGGGCGCCCGCTGCTGGGGTCCCCCTTTAAGCGCGCGCGAACCCCTTGCCACTTCCCATCAATCCATGCGTTAAAGCGTCGTGCCCACTGGAATCGTCGGCCAAGGAGTCGTGTTGCTACCAGGAGCAGCGGGACGCCAATCTCAGGGGTGATGGGGAGCAGGATTCCACCGAGCGGAAGTAGGAGAAATCCAAACAGAAGAGCGAGTGGCAACGGCATTCGCTGAATGATTGACGGTCGCGTCTTCACCTTCTCGCTCACGATGTTTTTCCTTTCTTCTTCTCCTTGCGCACAAAGATCTTTTCGACTGGTAGTCCGAAGAGATCAGAGAACCGGAACGCCAGAGCAAGCGAAGGGTTGTACTCGCCGCGCTCCAGATAACCGATCGTTTGGGAGTTGACCCCAACGCGCTCCGCGAGCTCCACACGGCTCAACTTGGCCTTCTCGCGCAGCTCGGCGATGCGGTTAGGGATCGGCGCATCCTCGCTCGACTTTCTACCGGTCATGAGCGCTTCCGAGGCTTCCTCTGGTTGCGGGTGCGGCTCAGTACGCGATCTGCCTTGCGTAGCTCCGCTCGTGCAGCCTTCTCACCCTTAGGTAGGTCTTTTCGGATCTTTGCGATCTCGCTTTTAATCTCTCTCTTTGCTGTTCTCCACGCATCACGATCCTCATCACTCAACTCATCAGGTACAGGATCAATCCATGCGTGAACTAGGCTTGGAAGAGCATAAAGAAACATCGCGGCCAGAAAACCTAGGCCGGCAAGCGTATCAAGTGACAGCTCACCTACGATCAAGACATCTACTTCCTGGGTCATCAACAAGGCAAAGGCGAGAAGCCAAAACAGCACCAAAATGCTGGCAACGACTTGGTACGAAGTGAGATACAGCCTGTCTCGAACAGCTCGTTCTCGCTCATCAATCCCCGCATCTGGCTGTTGTGCAAGTGAGCGCTTATACGAGACCGCTGTGAAGGTCAGTGCGAGCACAATAAGTACACTGGGAAGCTGACTGACTGCCAAGAGCGGCTCTCCTGTTGTGACGATGCCAGGAAGTAGGGCGAGATGGAGTGCGGCGCCGAGGAACCAGAGGGCAACCAGGCTCCGCCCAGCAAGAATTTTTGGTCGTTTCCACGGTGTGTGAACCTCAACCGACGCCGTATTGAACCGGTCCGACATACTTCTCGGTATTGCAACGGCCACTAGGAAGCTGAATCCAACAGCCCCCAGAATCGCTGTGAATAATGCCCAATCTTCCATGGCGCTGAACTCCTGCGCTATCCAGCCCGGCGGGCTGTTGTATTAGTACAATAGCATGGGTGTTGTAAGAATACAACACCCTAGGAGTAGTGGTCGCTCTACCCTTTGCGCTCTCTAGCCGACTCCGTGCGTGGGCCAACAGGCATGCCGCCTACCGCGCCTCCCAGGCCGAAATCGGCAGGCATGTCGACATAGAGCGACTCCACCTCGCCTGGGCGAGTCACATAGGTCTCGTGAAAGATGCCCACGGCGCCGGTGCCGCTCGTCGCACGCCTATAGAAGGCGGTCCACGCTGGGCGATGCTTTCGCTCGCTGTTTGCGGCGTATGCCTCAAGCGCTTCAAACGACTTCCAGTACTGGATCACCGTGATCGTTCGGCCTGCCATCTCGGTGCGGGCGCTCAAGAAGCCGAGCTCGGGGTTCTTGTAGAGTTCCACGATCATTGGCCCCATCGCCAAGAACGACGGCATCCACTCCCACACGCGCCAGAGCGTATTGATGCGCATGCCGATCAGAAAGAGTACAAGTGGCTCCTTGACGTCGGCCATGGTTCGAACCGGGATGTGCTTTGCCATGACTTCTCCCTCTGCTGACTTTTCAATCCTTGCCCAGCGTCCACCACAACATCAACAGCGTGGTTTACGTGCGTCGCAGCCCCTGTATAAGTGAGTCAATGCGTCGTCGGGCGAATTCTGACTTGAGTGGCCCACCGTGACCGAGAAGGACCCACAATGGACGATGTTCATCAATGAGTGTCGCTACTTTCTCGAGATCTGAGGCTGGGTCGTCTGAGTAATAGTGAATCCGTGCCTGACCTTTGAATAGTGTTCCGCCAAGATATCCGCCACGAACGAGATCGCCTGCGAGCAGAAGATCGTCAACAATCACGACGCTCGATCCCAGCGAGTGGCCTCCGACCACCTTCATGACACCATCCAATCCAAACGGCGATAGATCAATCGACGTCTTGACCAGTGTGGTGGGCGTGAATGGGGAATATGTCCATGGGAGAAACGGTCGTAGAGCACGCGCGGTCAGCCCAGTAGAGCGAACGTCGGGATTCTTGCCGCTTGTAGCAAGCGGGAGATCTTCCGCTCCCAGCAGAACGGGTACACCCACATCAAGGAACTCTGCCGCTGTCCCCGCATGATCGGCATGACCATGGGTGAGGACCACGGCGCCTAGCGCGTTTACCTTGATGCCTTCTGAACGAAGGTTCGCGCACAGGGCGCTAAACCTGCCAGGAGGACCAGAGTCGACAAGAATGGGTCGGCTTCCGCGCAGCAGGTGCGCGTTGGAGATCGTGAGATTGAACGTTGTCCACTTCATGCAGTGATCTTACCAAGCACAAACAAGCGCACTCAGCGTAAGGACTGCGACGAGCAACGTCAGCCTACTTTTCCCTGAAGACTACGGTGAACGCGAAGATTTTTGCAGTTAGGGTCACCAGAAGAATCCAGAGTGTGACCGATACTCCTACGAGCGTTATCAGCGCAATTGGGTACAACGTGAGATGCACAATCACATAGGCGCCCTTCAGGAAGAAGCTCTGAGAGCGCCAAAAGTCTTGTGTTGATTGCGAAAGATTGCTTATGAGCCCCGCGGCAAGATCAAAAGAAAGCACCATCAAGATGAAAAAGCTAGGCCCTTCTATGGGCGCTGTGAGCCCGGCGACTGCTGCAAGTAACCCCCCCATAGCCGCCGCTAAGCGCACCGTTGGCGCGGTTGGGTATGCGCCCAGCAGCCAGCGCACCGGAGTAGGGACCAACCTCACTCGTGCCACCTTTCGCAGTTCAAATTCCCCACCAGCTCTCCCGTACCACTTTCCGAATAATCCTTTACGGCTATCTGGTAGCCCACGATACCGCGCTCAGCGTGCGGCAGGCTGGCGCGAAGAGTTCAGTAGCGAGGGCCTAATGGCGCGCACCAGCACAATGACACTCACAACAATCGCGAGCGGTAGTGCAAACAGCGAGATGACCAGCAGCGGCGGATTGCCCATCATGATGGGGGCCGGACTGAGCTCGATGACACCAAGATATGAAAACTGCAACACGATAATTGCCCATGCAAAGTCTGCGAGGGAGACGATTGACCAGATCGCGGAACTCCTGACTGACGACGTTTTGTGACTGCGAGCACGTACCGCAAGGACCACCGATGATGCAGCGACGAGTAGATCAAGAGGTCCTGAGACAAGTCCGATCTCTCCAGGGAGTTCTCCACGAAGGTGCGCAATGATCAAGAATGCACCCCCGACTCGATACGCCTGAGTGAGTAATAGTGCCCGTGTGGGAATCGTCGTGACGAATCTGCGGATGCGCTCCGATCTGAACACTGCAATCAGCAAGACGACGGCGGGTGCAAAAGAGAACGTTCCGAACGCGGCAAACCCGAGCGCATGGCTCTCTGCCCATGTCAGCGGACCCCCAAAGAACGAAACCTGACCGATCGCCGCAGCGAGACCAAACCAAACCACCATGAACAGGCTCGCAACCCGAGATCTACTCCAAAGGTATGCCGCGATCAGTGCGGCTGCCACAGCTCCGACGACAAGCGGGCCGAAATCGTAAATCACATCAGACCACATGGATTACGCGCCGTGGGTTTTCACTGCTGCACAAACCATCCCTTTAACTGACGAGCAGGCTCAGTCCAACGCCAATCGTCGAGAGGCTCAACACGATTGCACCGGCAGGAATCAGCCTCACGAGTGGACCAGCCGAACCCTTGGGTGTGCGTGGCGCGCCACCAAAGAAGCCCGCCGAGATCAACAGTGGCGAGACGAACAGGCCAATCCTCAGTGCCCACACCGCGTCAACTGAGAACCGCGATGCGTCGAGTACCAGTTGCCCCACGATCCCAAGCAGAACCAGCACACCTGCGTGTGCATGACCGGCCCTGAAGTAGTCACGCTGCACAGGGGTGATCCCTTCGGTACCAGCGGCGCGCCTCAAGATTGACAACAGAAAGTATCCGCCGTATGCGATCGTCGGAAGCGAAATAAATGCCAGTGCCACCATCACTCGTGTCTCGTCGCTCATTGCTAAACCCTCCTCAGCTCTGTACTTGCCACTATTGAACTGATCTACTTGGCGACAGTTGCCTGAAGCACCTCCTCCCACCGTGTAGGGGCGAGGCCCAACTCCCTGCGAGTTGCTGTGTCATCGATGATGAATGGCTGCTCAAGCTGGTACATGGTGATCAAGACCTCGCGCATTTGCGGGTTGAACAAGCCGAGAATCCGCAGAAGCGTGTTCGGAACAGCCGATATCTTGACCGGCGCGACTCCTGCCGCCTTCGCGAGCTCTTCGACTACTTGACGCTGCGTGCGCGGTGGATTCGTCGGCACATGCCACACCCTGCCCCACGCCGCCTTGTTTTGCGCACAGGCGATCAACGTCTTTGCCACGTTGACGGTGTAGCTCCAGCTGTGCGGCGCGTCTGGGTTGCCAAGGAGTTGGACACGCTTGCCTGCGACGATGTTCGGAACCAGTCGGTTGATGAAGCCGAACCCGGTCGGCCCGATGAAGTCGGATGCGCGCACCTCAGTCGCGCGAATCTTGTTTGCGTCTTGCGCCGCCTTCGCGTCTAGCCACATCTGGCCACGAACCTGCCCTTTGGCATAGGTGGCGCGGAGAGGCGTTTCTGGAGTGAGCGGGCCGGTGGGAACGCCGTACGCGTAGAGGTTGCTAAGCGTCGTGAGCACGGCGCCTGACTCCTCCGCTGCGTGCTGGAGTGCAGCTGCGATCGGCGGCCACTCCTGTGGCCAGCGATGGTACGGCGGATTCACACAGTTGAAGATCGCGGCCGCACCGGTCGCCTGCTGGGCGAGAAACTTCGCGTCGCTGGCATCGCCCGCGATGTGCTGAACCCGCGGGTTCGCCGATGGCGCGGCATGCCGACTGATTGCGATTACGGAGTGACCATCGTCGACGAGCTGTTCCGCTACTAGAGTGCCGATCGCACCGATTCCGACCACGACGTACTTCTTCTTGGCCATAGATCCCCCAAATCTCGTGGACCTGCGAGTGCAAGCTTTCTGTCAATGTGTATAGTGATCACATTAAGCGCCTGTCAACAGGGGGCGAAGGGGTATGACGAGCTCGAGCTACCATCACGGCGACCTTGCGAATGCGGTGATCGAAGCCGGGCTCCGCCGCGTGCGCCAACGCGGACTGGATGCGGTGAGCGGACGTGAACTGGCTGGCGTAGTCGGGGTCGCCCCCTCGGCGATCTACCGCCACTTTGCAGACAAGGACCAGTTACGTGCGGCAATCGCACAGGCCGCCCGCGAGCAACTCGCACGGGCGATGTCACAGCCGAAGGCGCGCAAACTGACAAAGGCGAGCGCATATGCGCGTTTTCGGGCGATCGGTGAGGCGTACATCGACTTTGCGCTGAGCGAACCTCGCCTCTACGCCGCCGCGTTCTCCGACTGCCGGCCATCGCGGGAAGACAGCCCGTCTGGGTGGAGCATCCTCGCGGAGGCTCTCGACGCTCTCGTTGCCACGGGCGCCATGCCGAGATCACGTCGGGCAGGTGCAGAGCTGGTTGCCTGGTCGGCCGCACATGGCATCTCCGACCTGCTCTTGTCCCCCTATCTGGAGATTCACCTGAGATCGGATCGTAGGCGCATGATTAAAGTCGTTCTTGATGGGGTGATGCAGAGCCTGCAGATCAGTCTCTGACCTGGTCAGGCTCCTCCGCTACAATCCCCCTCCGGCGCCGATGTAGCTCAGTGGTAGAGCAGCTGTTTCGTAAGAGACAGAACGCACGATTTCAGCCTGATTTGTGCACAGATAAAGCATTTGTCGTCCGTTTTCTACCCAACGTACCCAACATCTAATCCCAACACAGCAGGAGATGACACCGCCCCCGGCTTTCGGGAAGCGGTGTCATACCCATCGGAAATCGTTCAACGTGTCGGAGACGGCTCTCCCTCTGGACTTGACTGTGGACCTTGATCCGCTTTACCCCACGGGAGCGATGCTCGCTGCAGCTCGTTCCCATCTGTATCTCGAGCCACAACCTCAAATGCCTCATCGGCAAACGACTGCGGAAGCCAAAGTCCGTAGCGCCCGTCAACCACCGTCGCGTAGACGCCGTTGAGGCCAACGATCTCTACTTTCGTTGCACCATCTGGCGCGTTGCCGACGATGATGCTCAGTGTCTGCCCTTCAAACTCGGTGCTGCCTGCGGCCTCAATGAACTCTGTGCCTTCCACATTGCTCCCGGAAATCCTAACGCCAGCCTGCGCGGCGTCTCCGTCCACGAGCACCATGCAGTAGCCAGTGATTGACTCATTTCCGTAGATTGCGACACCGCCGTTGCCGAACAGCTCAAGGCTCTTCAACTCAAGATCAAAGCCTGCCGCCCCATCGATCGGTGCGGTGCAGGCCGCATCCACAGCCTCAATCTGAGTCGGTGTGGCCATCGTTGACTGCGCACTAAATGCCAGCGCCTTTGGCGCTCCAGTGAAACCACTAAAGAGCAGTGCTCCGCCCAAAGCCACAGCAGTGAGTGTCGCGATACGGAAGGTCCTGGGAGTTACAGCCGCATGTCGTTTCGTCTCCATAAGTGCAAACTCCTTTAGCTTGTCCAGATTCGCTGGCATACGAGTTACCCCGCCACCTGCGGTGAGCGGATCGGCCGCTTTCAGTCGACGCTGCAGTTCATCGTCCATCTCGAGCCTCCTTTCGCTCTACAACTACTTCCTGTCCACCCGGGCGGCGGTTCTTACCAGGTTGGATCGAGAGTGCCACTCGAAGCCGCTCTTTTGCCCGATGCAAGCGCACCCCCGCAGCGTTTGGCGAGATACCCAAAACGACCGCGATCTCTGCTGTCGTCAACTGCTCCCAGGCGAAGAGTCGAAGGATCTCTCGGTCGTCGGTTCGGAGTTGTTCCAATGCACGATCAAGATCTAAGTCGCCGCCTCGTGGCTCCGGACCAGGGTCGACGCCAGGCTCCAAGAGCGTGAGCTTTGCCAATAATCGTGCTGCCCGCCCGTGCGCACGCCTGTGGTTGGCGAGCGTACGCCGAGCGACCCCAAGGGTCCATGGCACCTCGCCACCGATGGGCACCGTTTCAATCCGTCGCCAGAGTACCGTCAGCACCTCAACGAAGATGTCTTCCACCGCGTCAACAGCGCAGCGGCGAGCCAGGAAGCGAACGAGCGGTTCGTGCACGAGCGCATACACGGCCTCAAACCGCCCATGCGTATCTTGGTCGCTCATGGCCACATTCTCTATCTGTCCAGCAGAGGGTCAACTCTTACACCTGGTGCTCCGCTACAATCCCCCTCCGGCGCCGATGTAGCTCAGTGGTAGAGCAGCTGTTTCGTAAACAGCAGGTCGTGAGTTCAATCCTCACCATCGGCTCCAGCCGCTACGGTTGGTTGACCGAAACCCCCATCCACCTGCCGAGCACCTCTGCCGAGTAGCGCCCGTCGTGATACTTGCGAGCGAAGGCCTCCCCTGCGGCGGCGCGAGCGTCCCAGGTAGATCGATCGGCAACAAGGTTGCGGACCACCTGCTCTAGGGTGCCGGTTGAGCTTTGAATCAGCGGTAGGTCAGGGACCTCTGCGCGCGCGATCTGGTCAACGTCGCCGATCAGCAGGCGGCCAGATGCCATCACCTGTACCGCCATTACGCCATAGCCGCCAAGCCCGATCTTGTCGACCACAACGTCGGCCCACGCAACATGCGCCCGAACCTCTGTGGGCGGAATGCCGGAGAGGCAACGAAATTCAATGAGGCCTTCACTGGCGAGGCGGAGCAGCGTGGGCTCAATCTCATCGCTGCTGTTGCTGGCACGGTTTGACGGAAGATGCAAGACGCGTGGCTTTGGTCGCGAGCTCTCGATCGGCGCCATTGGCGTGAACCACTCATCCTCTGGAATGACAGGAATCCAGTGCGCAGCCGGTAGGTAGCGCAGCAGGTCTGGTGTGGATACGAAGAGCGGAAATGGCCACCGTTTCAAGAATGCGTGCATGGACCTGGTACGACCCTCGAGCGTGATCGTACGGGGATCAAGGGGGTCAGAGAAGAGCGTTCCAGGGTGAGATGCTCGGTACACGCTCGGGATGCGGATGTCGCTCCCGTGAAAGACGAAGGCGGGCCTGGTGCCAAGCACCCGCAGGACCAACGCAGCCAGCAACGTTGCTCGCTTTGAGCCCCGTACGATGTGCGACCTGCCGCTCTCGAGCAGCGCATGGCTCGCAGCTCGATTTAGCGTTAGGAGTCTGCGAACAAAACCGAATCGCGTGAGATCACTCTCAGGGATGACCTCGTCAACGGGGAATCGCAGGGCGCTCGTGCCTGTAATCCCTTCTGCCTGCCAAGAGTAGGCGGCGGCATCTGTGCGTCGTCGAACTGCGCGTGCCCACGAGGCGCCCTGGCCAGCAGTGTTGATGGAGCCAATGATCAACGTCTTTTTCGGCGTCTGCTTCATGTTTCGCACGCTATCATACGGTCACTGATATGAGTGTGAACAACTGGACAGTCTTCGGAGAGCCAGAGCCTCTTATCTATGGCGGTAGCCTGCGACGGAGCAATGTCTTCAATACGCTGGTGCAGCGAACGCGCGCCAGAGTGGTTCCAAGGCGAAGCCGGATCTACACAACAATCTTCAAGCGGTGGAACTCCAGCATCAACCCCCTACGACGGCCGGGTTTTGCAGTTGCGACAGGTCTCGTAACGCCGCACCTCTTTGCGCCAACCCGTGAGACCGTGCGGTGGATGGCGGTAGATCTTCATGATCATCCGGTGCTCCAGGCGAAGGCGATGCAGGTTCACCTCGATGAGGGTGTCGCGCAGCGACGTATGAGCATTTGGAACGCCAATGTGGCGATGTTTGAAACGTTGATCGTTCCAAGCACATCGTTCGCTCTCTATGCGGGTCTCACCGAAGAGCGGCTTCTTGTTATCCCGAACGGCACGGCGATGGCGGGCATGCCCCCACTGCCGTTCCCCGATCGACCCGTCATCGGCATGGCAACGGGTGCGGCACGAGGGAGAGGGATTGAAGATCTCATCGCCGCCGCCGAACAGGTGCACCAGAGCATTCCGGATCTTGAGCTCAACCTGTGGCTTGCAGCGAACGACCCCGTTGCCGAACAATACATTCACGAACTGCGCGCGCTAACAGCAAAACTCCCATGGGTTGCGATCACCTCGCCGAAGTTCAGTGAGGTATTCGCGGCGACAAGTCGCGCGTCTCTCATGGTGATTCCGCACCCCCCGAACGAGTACATGGACGTTGCCTTGCCTGTAAAGCTGTTCGATGCGTTTGCAATTGGGCGGCCGGTTCTCTCCACCCCACGCACCGAAACTGCACGCATCATTCGCTCAGGGGGCGCTGGGTGGGTCACAGAGGGCGATGGTGTCGATGCCCTATCGGCGGCGATCGCCCAGGCACTTAGTTCAAAGAGCGAGTTGGAGGCGAGGGGCCAGAAGGGCTGGGACCTCGCTCAGGGTCAATACAATTGGAAGCGGCTGAGCGAACAGGTCGCCGATGTGCTGCTTGGGAAGGCGATGACACCAAGGGCGTAACGAGTGTATCGCTATTTGACCGCCTCTGAGGATCGCTCCAGGCTCTCGTACAGTACGACAAGCCTTTTCGCCTGGGCATCCCAATTCCACTCTGTCGCTGCGGCGTCGAGGCAGCGACGACGGAATGCATCGCGCGCACTCTGGCCGCCAGCCGTCACCTCGTGAATAGCCCGTGCTAAATCCTGTGGACTCCTTGGGTCGCAAACGGCTCCAAGTGGACCAGTCTCTGTATCCAAGATGATCATTCTCCGCTCGGGAAAATCAGAGCTAACGACCGGCACCCCTGCCGCGATGGACTCAAACAACTTGTTTGGGGTGCTGTAGTACTCGTTCAACGACTCTGGCAGGTTCGGCATCAGCCCAACGCTGGCACCAGAGATCCAATCTGCAAGCACTTCAGGGGCAACGGCTGGGAGCACGTGAATCCTTTCACTCTGGGCAGCGCGTGCGCGTAGCTCCTCCTCCATCGGGCCATATCCCATGAAGACGAAGTGCGTCTCTGCTAGCCGAGCATCGTTAGAAGCCTCAATGATCTGCCGAAGTCCACGTACAGGGGTGAAGCCGCCGTGATACAGCGCGACCACCGCTTCGTCGCCAACGCCAATCGCAGTGCGGATGAGTCGTGTGCCGGCCTCGCTGAGTTGCAGTGGATCGGCACAGTTGTAAACAACCTCCCGACGTGATGGTAAATGGTACTTCTGCTCTAAGGCTCCCTCCACCGATGGGTTCACGGTGATCAGCGCCGAAGCTCTGCGCAGGAGCGGTTGCTCAAGTGTGGCCGAGATCAGCGAGCGAAACACCCGTGGGCTGCGCGCTAGTCGCCCACTCTCTAGGAACACCTCATGACTGTCGTACACCACCGTTTGCGCTGGTGTGCTCTTTGATATGAGAACGGGGATTCCCCCGGTGAGATCATGCGCATGAAGGATGTCGTCTTCGGTTGATGCCACATTGGCTCGGGTCGCCCAGCTCCATAAGTTGATCGCGGTGCCCAGCTGCTGTCCTTGGGCCGTTCGCAATAGCGTCAAGAGCGACGCACCAAAGCGAGCGGTATACCAAGCGGCCATCAGGATCACCCTGCGGAGGTGTCCCATCGCAGCAGGAAACGCGGGTCGTTCTCCCAACTGGTGCCGCGAGATCTGCACCCCCGACGGGCGTGGCTCAAATGCAAGGGCCGGAGATCCCACTTTACGAACCCCGTGGATCGTGACCTGCCAGCCAGCCTCTTGCAGTGCATCCGCTTCTAGAAGCACGCGGCGGTCGTGACTCACCTCATTGAAGACAAACATTGCGACCCGACTCCTCAGTCGAGGCGCGTCTCGTTCAACCGTCTTCATGGGGTGGCTCATGGTGGCGTGAGTCTATCGCACGAACCTCGTCATTATCGAAGTTGCACGGCTGTCGCCGATCTTGTTTCGGACCTCGCTGCGTTTACGACTTCGCCGGTACGGATGTGATGGTTCGGTAGAGATCGGTAAGCTTTTCAGCCTGAGCCTCCCAATTCCACGTCGCTGTTGCCGCCTCAATGCAACGCCTTCGTAGGGCCGCTCGCTCGGTCGCGCTAAGGCGCAGGATTGAATCAATTGCTGCCGCTACTGCGTCGGGATCCGTTGGGTCACACACCGCACCGAGCGGCCCCGCTGCGTTGTTGAGGAGGATCTCCCGCATGGTTGGGAAGTCACTCCCAACGACAGGAACGCCGGCCGCGATCGACTCAAAGAGCTTGTTTGGGGTGGAGATTCGGTGATTCAGCGTGCTTGGCAACACGGTACACATCCCAACGTCGGCGCCAGAAACCCACTGGTCAAGTACTTCGGGTGACACCGCCTTGAGCACATGGACTCGCCCGTTAAGCGCTGGCTCGGCCGCCGCACTGCGCAGCATCTCCTCGAGGGGGCCGTAACCGAGGAATGCAAGATGAGCTGCTGAGAGTCGCGGGTCTCGAATAGCGATCAGCAACTCTTCCAATCCACGCTTTGCAGTGAATCCACCGTGATACAAGATGACGTTCGCGGTGACGTCCACCCCGATCGCGTCTCGAAGCTGCGTATCGCGTGGCTCGGGGTTCCAGAGAGACGGGCAGTTGTAGGTAATGACGCGCTTCGTAGGAATCTCATATCGCTTCGCCAGTTCCTCGACAACTTGTGGGTTGACTGCAATGAGTGCTGCGGCACGACGCAGAACTGGCTGCTCTAGCAAATTCGCAAGCACGCGCCGAATCCGCGCTGAACTCTTCGCCCATCGACCACTCTCAAAAAACACTTCATGGCTGTCATACAACAGCGTTGCATCAGGTTGTGTTTGGAGCACTACGAGTGCTGGGAGTGACCCTGATAAATCATGCGCATGCAGAATCTGGGCAGAGCGTGCGGAACGTCCAGCAAGGATCGCCCATGAGGTCCACACAGTTGCGAGCTTCGCCGCACCAGAGAAAGGGAGACGTGCCCGGCGAGCGAGGTTCGCAGCAACGGCGAGCGCACACCAGAGCGGATGTAGGAGCAGCGCAATCACTCGAGGGTGAATCGGCAGGAGCGGCGGCAGTAAATTGATGCGATGCCGCACGATCGTGAACCCGCCAGGATGCTCTTCCTGCTCTGGGAGGTGCTCGGACCCCTGGACGATTGCGTGCACCGTAACCACAAAGCCTGCGGCGGCCACCGTTGTTGCCTCACGAATGACCCGGCGGTCGCTCACCATATTGTTGGCGACGAACATCGCCACCTGCCGCTTCGGCTGGGAGGCACCCTTTGGTACGGTGTGCGGAGCGGGGTTCGGCATGCGGCGAGTCTATCGCAGCACGCACGGGCGCCAAGGGTGAGGAGGGGCTATGCGCATCACGGCGATCGTCGGAACGCGCCCGCAACTCATCAAGCTTGCCGCCCTTCGCCCGCACCTCTCGCCACCAATAGAGCCGTTCGTCATTGACACCGCCCAGCACCACGACGAGTTGCTCGCCGGCCAGATCTATCGCGACCTTGGGATGGCCTCTCCTGACCTTCTCCTGCCTGAGCCGGGAGACCTCCACGGCACCGAGCGACTTGATGCAATGGTGCGTGGGCTGGATGTGGCACTCGCGCAGAGTCAACCCAATGCCGTCCTCGTGTTTGGTGACACCGACTCCACGCTTGCAGGTGCGCTCGCTGCGCAGGCTCGCAAGATTGCAGTCGTGCATGTTGAGGCAGGGGTGCGCTCTGGCGACACGTCGATGCCCGAGGAGCGCAATCGCATTGCGGTCGACAAGATCGCTGCACTGCGACTTTGCACGAGTGACGCCGCGGTACAGGCGTTGCGCGGTGAAGGGCTCACCGAAGAGAACGTGGTCGTCGGCGACCTGATGGCCGACCTCGCGGCGCGACTCGCACCAACAGCGCGCAGCGCTACAGCCCTTGATGCTGCCGCGCTGCATATCGGCCGATCACTGACATCAGGCGGGTTCGCCTACGCCACCCTGCATCGCGCCGATGTGCGCGAGGCGTCACGGCTGCGCGCCGCGCTTGATGTGTTGCGCGTTGCCGTAGAGCACCTCGGCGTTTCGGTGCTCTTTGCGGCGCACCCTGGAACCAGCGCCGCAATCGCAGCGCACGGTATCGACGTCCCCGATGGCGTAGAGCTTGTGCCGCCTGTCGGCTACCTTGACTCGCTCGCCCTCACTGCACACGCCGCCACGGTGCTGACCGACTCCGGCGGGTTGCAGCGCGAGGCGGTCTGGCTCAACACGCCAACGCTCATCTTGCGCGACACCACTGAGTGGCCAGAGCTCGTGCACCCGGCTGGCCCTTCGCTCCTCATTGGGGTGGATGCGGCTCGCGCTGTAGGTGCCCTCGCAACGGTTGGGGCCACAACGGGTGCGGCTGCGGTCGCTGCGCGGGCCTCCCAACCACTCCCCGCCGGGGGTGCCGCGGAGGCGATCCGAGCCGCCCTGATCGCGCGCCGCTTCGCCCACTGATACGCTCCCCGCAATGAGTACACCGCCAATTCGC
>Ga0315900_10002136_pt1 | contig 30927 bp, 22 predicted proteins | sample LakEriMetagenome_FD_203521 | JGI IMG/M metagenome (GOLD analysis project Ga0315900, IMG submission 203521) | Freshwater fungal communities from buoy surface, Lake Erie, Ohio, United States - Buoy 12 MA114 | ecosystem: Environmental > Aquatic > Freshwater > Lake > Lake biofilm | place: USA: Lake...
AGGCTCCCTAAAAATGAGAGCAGCTTATTTTTACTTGACTCGTTCTAAAAAGCTCCCCTCCTGGAGCAGGAGGGGAAGTCCGCCGCGGCGGACGGGGAGGTAGAAGATTCAAGACCATTTTTTTGCAGGAGCCTGTTAAAATATTTACCCCTCAGTCCCTTCGGGCCAGCTCCCCTCAAAGGGGAGCAGCTTCTTCTGACTAACTTTTGCCTTCTGACTTTAATATCCGACCCATCAGTCCGCCGCGGCGGACAACTCCTCCAAAAAGGGGAGCAGCTATTGCTTTTCCTTTTAACTTCTGACTTCTGCCCTTTTAACTTAATATCCTACTTTCCTTTCGCACCCAGCACGGTAAGCACCGTATGAATCAGGATGCGGAAATCCATCCCCAGCGACATGTTTTCAATGTAGAGAATGTCGAACTTCAGGCGTTTCACCATCTGGTCCACATTTTCGGCATAGCCGTATTTAACCTGCCCGAGCGAGGTGATGCCGGGTTTTACGCGGGTGAGGTGGCGGTAATGCGGCGCCTTCTCCATGATTTTATCAATGAAAAACTGCCTTTCCGGGCGAGGCCCCACCAGCGACATTTCCCCGATGAGCACATTGTAAAACTGGGGAAATTCGTCGATGCGGGTTTTCCGCATAAACCGTCCCCAGGGCGTAATGCGCGGATCATGCTGCGAAGAAAGCGCCGGACCGGCCTTTTCAGCATTCACATACATGCTCCTGAATTTGATGATGTTAAAAGGGGCACCGTCCTTCCCGATCCGCTCCTGAAAAAAGAGAATTGGTCCCCGGGAAGTGAATTTGGTAATCAGGGCCACCAGCAGGAAAAAGGGGGAACCCAGCACCAGTACCAGCAGGGAAGCCGTGATGTCGATGGCCCTTTTGGTCACCTGCTGCCAGACCGGCATCAGGTCTTTGCGAATTTCAATGAGCGGTGTACCGAAGACGTGCTGCACCTTCACCAGCCCGAGCAGAATCTGGTACATATCCGGCAGAATGCTGATGATTCGGTTTTTGCCTTCTGCAACGGTGAGAATTTCTTCGAGGTGCGGATGATCGGTAGCCTCAATGGCCACTACGACCTGCTCGATGCCTTGGTTCTCCAGTACTCCTGCCAACCGGCTGTAATGGCCAAGATTCAGGAGACCGGTTTCAGCCTCCATCTCATCCGAAGCCGAATCGTCCAGGTACATAAAACCTGTAAAGTGAAGCCCGAGGTGGCGGCTGTTCTGACGGATGTCCAGGCAGATTTCCCTTGCGGCAGGACCATTTCCGAGAAGCAGCGTTTCAAAGCGGATTATTCCGGAATATATCAGCCTCTTGATGAGACTGAGGTAGAGCATTTTCGCAAATCCTGCGACGACAAGGTGAATAAGAAAATAAATGGTGGTGGTTTTGTAGTAGCGGATCCTCACCCCGCTGCCGTCTTCATCCAGAATCAGAATGAGGAAAATCAGGCCAACGCCCATCAATACAGCGGAGAAGAGATTAAAAAGTTCGCGCATCCTGGATTTCCGGAGGTAATCCCGGTAAAATCCCCAGAAGGCATACACCAGGCACCAGAAAACCGCAATGGTAATAGTACTGTATAAGAGGGAAAAGAATTTTCCCGGCTGATGGTCTTCTGCTATCTGACTCCGGTACAGGTAATAGCAAAGCCAGGCCGCTGCCGCCGCAAGAAAATCGGTGAGTAAATAGCCGAACCGGATGAGTTTTTTACTGATGATCAATCGGGCGCTAATTCAGTAGTCGGATGTTATCTATAGAAAGGCTGTTACCTCCCCCGGGGGGCGGAATGGTCCGGAGGAAAAAGCGAAAGTACGCAGGTTTTCTTTGTGCAAGCACTTCCGGCTGAAACTGCCCCGTTTCGTCGCTCAGGCTGACGTAGATTTTGGTCCAGTTCTCATTGGGATTCAGAATCAGATCCTGAACAATACCGGTTGTGGAGCTGCCGACTTTTCCTCTCACCCCCACCTGAACCGGACAGGTTGATTTATAGTCAAATTCAAGATAAACAGGGTTGCCGTTTGTTTCCAGCTTAACTTCCTTGTTGTTGGAAAGGTCGATGACATCATCGTCTCCGGTCGTGGTAAGTTTAAGATAACGCTTCCCAAACAGCGCTTCGGGGGCAGTACCATTGTGAAACTCCCTTACCGGCGTGACGCTGCCGGTCTCACCCTTAACACATCCGCTGTCGCTCCATTCAAAATCCTGATAGAATGTAAATGGCTTTTTCAAACTAATACCTTTCCACCGGGACTGAAAATTAAAGTGCGGCCGAAGTTTCATGGTTTTTTCTTTTTCCATAATGGTATCCAGCTCCCATGCCTGATAAAAAGGATAATACACCCGGCTTTTGCGGATGCCATCTGTGAATACACCGGCCTGCAGTGAAATTCTGGCATTTCCATCCGCCAACACGGGTATCCTTCCTGTGGGAAAGGCATAAACGCCTATTATCTGATTATTGACGTAAACCCATACATCCGAAATCCGCTGGGTAGGATATCCGGTAGAATCCGGACCCGCGCCCTGAAAACTGAAACTATCCACCTGAATGTAGGACGGAACAGGTGCCTGACGGTCTTTTTCGCAGCCGGAAATCAGGGCTGACAATAAAATCAGGAAGAGCCCTGAAAGGGCGCAGGAGAAAGAAATTCTAATCATGGCATCTTTGACCTGCAAATTTGACTTTTCATCGTTTTTAATTGTACCATTTTTGGTTTGAGTTTTTATTTTGCGGCCGAATATGTTTATAGAGGATAGTTTCAGGCACCAGGGCCTTCGCAGAAACCTTGTTTTGCAGCTCGAAGGCAAAGGAATAAAAGATAAGCGGGTTTTGGCTGCCATTGGTAAAATTCCACGGCATGTTTTTTTTGAAAATGCTCTGGTGAGCCATGCCTACCAGGATAAGGCCTTTCCAATCGGAGAGGGTCAGACCATTTCTCAGCCTTATACGGTGGCGAGGCAGACCGAATTGCTGGACCTGAAACCTGGCATGAAAGTATTGGAGATTGGCACCGGTTCAGGCTACCAGTGCTCGGTTCTCATGGAACTGGGTGCCACCGTTTACACCATCGAATATCAGCCTGTCCTTTTCAAAAAGACCAAACTGATTCTTCCCCAGATGGGCTACCGGGCTAATTTTTTCCTCGGAGACGGCTCAAAAGGACTTCCGCAGTTTGCGCCATACGACCGCATCATAGTAACAGCAGGAGCGCCTTCTGTTCCGGAACCATTAATTCAGCAGCTTGTTCCGGGTGGCATCCTGATCATTCCTTCCGGTGACAGCAAAACCCAGGCAATGCTCAGAATTACCAAAAACCCCGATGGTTCAGTTTCAGAAGAACGATTCGGCAATTTTTCATTTGTGCCGTTAAAAGGTTCACACGGCTGGGGCCAATGAAAATAAACATCAAACCGGAAGTTTACCAGTGGACGGGTATCGGGGTATCTTCCATACTGTCAGTCTCTGCTTTTTTGCTTTTGTTTTTTGGCACAAAGGACTGGCTGAATCATTTTCCCAATAAGCCGCTGCCAATACTTCCGCTTGGCCTGATGGCACCTTTTCAGGCCATTGCTCTGTTCATGTCGGGCTTCGGTGCCCGCGTGGTGATGGGAAATGTTTCAGGAAACCCGGAGGTGGCTCCGGCAAGAAAAATTTACAGCATCTGGCTGGTACTGATGGGAATATGGATGCTGGCCTTCGCAGGTTTGCACTGGGTGATTCCCTCCTTTGCACTTGCAATTTTACAATGGGGAATTGCCTTTCTGTGTCTTCAGAAATTTTTCAATGTGGATCCAAAAGCCGGAAGGCTGGTGGTATTCCTTTTTCTGATGACAAGCTACTGGGCAATCGTAAACGGATTGCTTATTACCTTTAATAACTGATTGTATATCACTTATTCAGGGCGAATTCAGGTACCTCACCCGTACAGGCATTCAGAAAAGCCGTGATTTTCTCTGCCTGATTATCGGATAGTTCTTTATTGAGCTGGAGTTTTGCCATGATTTTTACGGCTTCTTTCAGGTCGGATACCGAACCATCATGGAAGTAAGGGGCTGTTTTTGCAACATTACGCAGCCCGGGAACACGGAACACATCCGCATCAGAAGGATTTTTGGTTATGCCGATTCTTCCTGCATCGTGTTGGGATGAACGGGTCAGGGCCATGTAGTTGCCGAAAACGCCGAATTTCTGCATCTGCCTGCCTCCCATGCCGGGTCCGGCATGGCAATTCGTACAGCCGGTTTCGATGAACAAACGAAGACCCTCCTTTTCGTCCTTGTTCAGGTAACCGGGATGCTTTCCGATAAAGTCATCAAAACGGCTTGGGGTGATCAGTGTTCTCTCAAAAGCGCCAATGGCCTTCTGCAGGTTTTCGTAGCGCAGCGGCTGTTTCTCATCCGGAAATGCAGCTGCAAAGAGCACCGGGTAATCTTTGGTTTCTGACAGGCGCTTTTCAAGAAATTCTTTGGAAGGAATGGCCATTTCTGCCGGATTGAGGATGGGCATTCCGGCCTGCTCCTCTACATCTTTTGCCCTGCCGTCCCAGAATTGAACCGCTGCCAGGGCAGCATTCAGCACGGTCGGAGAATTTCTTCCTCCCTTTTTCCCGGCATCACCGGTGGAGAAAGACTCATTGTCAACTCCGTAGGTATTCAGATTATGGCAGGAATTACAAGAGTTGTTTCCCTTAAGTGAAAGACGGGTATCGTAATAAAGCTTTTTTCCCAGGGCCACTTTCTCGTCAGTAACTCGGTTATCAGGATTTTCAGCAACTCCTTCAATCGGCTCGAAAAATTTCCGGGCATCGGTCCACAGCAGCTGATCCTCCCGGGTAATAGGCTCTTCCCTGGCCATCGGCTTATTTGCAGACTTATCGGTGCAGGCAGTGGCCAGAAGAGACAGAAAATAGAAATTAAAAATATGTTTCATAAATAAGAATGATTCCTTTTTAGAAATTGTTCCGCAAATAAAGAACACAATGTAAATACCTCCAAATCCAGATTTTGTTTTTTCATATCGGGACGGAAGGCAACAATTAAGGGAAATCCTTAGATTTGGCTTCTTTACTTTTAGCGAATGCAAACAAAAATCCTCTTTTTCTTAGCTTTCATGATGCTGATTTTGTCGCAAACTGACATTCATGCACAGTCGATTGACACCGTTACCACCTTTACCTTCAGCAGTACAAACCGCTCGGGTGTATTTCAGTTTCCTGATGATCCGTCCAAAAGCTACCACAAGATAAAGATGCTGTACCGCATGCGCTGCAAAAACGGACTGGTTTCCACCACTGCAAACCGGAACCTTGGCTGCGGCGAATGGGATTATTCCTGCAATACCTACCTCACAGATTCAAGCCGGTTTGATTCGGTAAAAGCCACCTTTCCGGATCACATTATAAGCGGTTTCAGCGGCAACTCTTTTCCATACAGTCAGTCTCCAACTTATGCCATTACCCGCTTCAAGCATTATGCAGCCACCCAGAACACAACTAACGAATCTGCATTCGCTCTAAATTCCGGGTCGGAATCCCTGCAGTCTCCGTTCAACGGGCAGGCTGGAAACCGTAAAATTCAATATTTGTGGAGGGCCTCTGAACTTCTGTCGGCAGGTCTGAGTGCAGGCGCAATTACGGGCCTTGCACTGGAAGTACTACAAACAGGTACCGAAACAGGTCGGTTCCGGATCAGAATGAAAGCAGTATCGGACATGTCCATCACGGGTTTTTCTGATACCACTGGTTTTAAGACTGTATTTTCCAGAAACCTTGCCTGGCCAGATACCGGTGTCAAAAAATTGCCGCTGCATTCTTTTTTCAACTGGGATGGCATCAGCAATGTATTGGTTGAAATTTCCTTCAGCAACGGGAATACAGCTCCTGGTATTGTGCTGAAGGGAGGCTCCACGAGCTTTCCTTCCGTAGCCGGAACAGAGGAAAACGACTTTTACCTGGAAACCGACGGTAGCAGCGGCGGCATTTCCTGCGGTGATATTCAAAGCCTCGACAGCGCTCAGAAATTTACCTTCGAAGGCTGGGTAAACATACGCAACTGGCAAAACTGGACCGGTATTTTCAAAGACAATGGCAAAACGGTGCTGGAACTGGGCGACGTACCCGGAAACCTGTATTGCATCATCCGTAATCCTACCAATACCTATGGCTATGCAACCAATGTACTGCCTCTCAATACATGGACCCATGTGGCCATGGTTTTTGATGGTACGGCAGCCACCAATGCCGGAAGACTGAAACTCTACATCAATGGTGTTCAAAAGACTCTTACCTACTCCGGCACCATTCCGGCCTACACAGAAAACAACAATACACCGCTCATGGTGGGAAAAGGTGTGGCAGGCCGTTTCGACGACATCCGCGTCTGGGATAAGGCACTTGATGCAGGCACCATTCTGGGCTGGTACAAGAGGGAGGTCAGCAGCTCTCACCCGGATTTTGCCGGACTTCGGGCAGCCTACAATCTGAACGAAGGCAGCGGGAATTCCCTTCAGGATATATCGTCCTCCCAGAACAACGGCCAGGTGGAAGGCAATACTTCCTGGCGTCTTTTTGCCGGCTTTTCTTTGTTTAAAAATGCGCTTCCGGTTCAGCAGAGACCCAATGTCCGATTTTTCATCGGAGGTGTGAATGAAGTCCTGACAGAATCCTTTGTTCTGGATTCTCTTCAGGATCTTCCCCGCATTGTTACCCAATATGCCCTTATAAACCAGCAGCCTGCCCCGGTAGATACCTTCGCCCGCTTCCTCGCTTCGGGCAGCACAATCAGGAATGAAAGCGGCAATCTCATTCAAACGATCCCTTCCGACACTTCCGGCACAATCAGCATCGGAACCCTGAACTACTTTTCCAAATCACCTCAGAAAGTAGAACTGATGTCTTTCGTTACACCCTATGGCATCAACCTGAATTTCGGTCCGAAAGGAAAAGTATGGGAATTTGATGTTACCGATTTTGTTAACCAGCTCAAAGGTAAGAAACGCATCAGCCTGGAAAGAGGCGGAGAATATCAGGAAGACATGGACATCCGCTTTGTTTTTTATGAAGGAATCCCTGCTAGAAAAGTACTGTCTCTGACACAGATCTGGCCGGTAACCCATTCGCCGAATTCACAGATTTTACAGGACAGGGTGTTCGAGCCCAGAACCATCAGCGTCAACCCGCTTGCATCCAGCTTCAAAATACGCTCGGCCATTACCGGTCATGGGCAGGAAGGTGAATTTATCCCGAGACAGCACTGGCTTAACCTCAATGGCGGTCCGGATCCGGAATTCGGATGGCAGGTCTGGACACCCTGTGGTGTTAATCCCGTTTACCCACAGGGCGGAACCTGGGTGTACGACCGCGCCGGCTGGTGCCCCGGTGCCCCTACGGACCTGAAAGAATTTGATCCTGCGCCCTTGATTACTGCAGGCCAACCTGCCACCTTTGATTATGGAATGGCATTAGCCGGCGGCGACTCCCGCTATATTGTAAATCATCAGCTGGTTCAATATGGCCCGGCAGCACGGGTGAATGACGCAGCCCTTGAGGAAGTACGCAATCCCGGAGACCGCGTGGAATTCAGCCGGCGAAATCCATCCTGCATGAATCCCAACATCCGCATAACCAACCACGGAAGCGCCACCCTTACCAGTCTGAACATTCATTTCGGAATAACCGGAGGCACTGAACAGGTTTACAGTTGGACAGGTTCACTTCCGTTTATGAAAAGTACTGAAATCCAGCTGCCCATGCCCAATCTGGGAACGCAGGCCGGGGAATTCCAGGTACGGGTTTCATCCCCCAACGGACAACAGGATGAATTCTCCCTGAACGATACCATCCGCTCTGCTTACAACGCTCCGATGCTGATTTCCGGCCGCCTGATCATTGACCTGAAAACCAATGTAAGCGCTGGAGAAAATTCCTGGGAGCTTCGCAACTCCAACGGAGAAGTACTGGCTCTGGGTGGAAATTTCCTCAACAATACCAGTTACAGGGACACCTTTGACCTCGAACCCGGCTGCTATGAATTTCAGCTGCTCGATGAGGGGCAGGATGGTCTTAGCTGGTGGGCCAATACATCTCAGGGTAACGGCACACTCCGCTTCCGCAATGGCTCGAACGGCATCATCAAAACCTTTAATCCGGATTTTGGAGGCGAAGTTTTTCAGCAGTTTGTGGTTCAGGCTCCTGCAGCTGCACTAAAACCAGAAAAAGCACTTGCCGATTTGCTGATTTTCCCCAATCCGGCCGGAAACAAACTGAATTTTGAAATTGAAATGCCGGGTTCAGGTACCTGCGTGCTGGAAATTCTCGATGCGGGCGGGCGGACAGTCATTCACACAATCACTCAGGGAAAGGAACATGGCCAGCTTGACCTGTCTGGTCTTTCTCCCGGACTTTATCAGGTTAAAGTTGCAGGTCCGGGCGGGATGCTGACAAAGCGTTTTAGCAAATATTGACAAATTAAAATTCCCTTATGGCTAATCTTTGGAAAAAGGAAAGCCTATATTTGTCAAATGAGGCAGCTGCCAGAAAGGTTATTTTTAGTTTTCCTTTTGCTCCTGAGCCTGCCGGTTATCAACCCGGTTTCAGGAGCTTTTGCCTCCGCTTCATTTGAATGGCAGGAAGAAAAAAAGAATTCATCTGGAATAATTCTGCTGATTCCTGAAATAGAGGGGGAGTGTGAAGAAGAGAAAGAGGATAAGGAAGAATCAGAAACTTCCTGTTTTTTTCGGCCACTGCTTTATTTTTCTTTTTCAGAAGCCCGATTCAGGTTTTTTATTAGTGCCTGTAGTTGTGCTAAGATTATTTTTTTCGCTGCATCAAGTAAGGAAACGCTTCGTTTCAATTGCATATGGAAGATTTGATATTTGAATTCTGCAGCCCCGAAAAACGGGTCAAAAACAGAATTTCAAAGAGTTAATTCATTTCTAATTCCAAATGCAACAACATAATTTTCCATCCGGAAAACCGGAAACAGACATAAAAAAACCAGCGCTCGGTGCAGATGCCATCGCCGGATTCATAGTTTTTCTTCTTGCTTTGCCCCTTAGTCTTGGCATTGCAAAAGCATCTGATTTTCCTCCTATGATGGGCGTGTTTACTGCCATAATCGGAGGTATGCTTGTTAGTTTTTTTGCAGGTTCACAGCTGAGCATCAAAGGCCCGGCGGCTGGTCTGATAGTAATTGTTCTCGGCGCTGTGAATGATTACGGGGGCGGGGAACAAGGCTGGCGACTGGCACTGGGAACCATTTTTATTGCAGGTTTGATTCAGGTAATTTTTGGCTTGATGAGACTGGGCCGCCTGGTTGATTTTTTCCCCTTATCCAGCATTCACGGAATGCTGGCAGCCATCGGAATGATTATCATCATCAAGCAACTACCAGTCCTGCTCAATTCAGATCCGGGAATTATCAAAGGGAAATCTATTCCGGGACTATTACTTAGTATTCCAGACCAGATTGCCGGAATGGATCCGAGAGCAGCTTTGGTTGGAATAATCTCACTTGCCATAATGCTGAGCTGGAATGGTTTGACATCCAAAACCATATTACGGAAAATTCCAGCCCCACTGCTTGTTTTGCTGGTTGCCGTTCCAATGCAGCTTTTGCTTGATTTTGAAAGGACAACGAACGGCAATTCACTTCTCCGGATTGGCAGTTTACTGGATGATTTTGGCTGGAAAGCCGACTTTTCGGGAATAAACAGGCCGTTTACATTTATCCGTTATGTATTGATGTTTGCCATAGTCGGATCCATTGAATCGCTGCTCACTGTGAAAGCCACCGATCTGCTTGATCCGCTGAAGAGAAAGTCGAGGAATAGTAAAGATTTGATAGCCATCGGAATAGGTAATATGGTTTCTTCCGCATTCGGAGGCTTGCCGATGATTTCAGAGGTAGCAAGAAGCTCTGCCAATGTGAACAATGGCGGTTTGACTGTAAGGGCAAACTTCTTCCATGGTTTGTTTCTGCTCTTTTTTGTTGTGCTGGCATTGCCATTTATTCAGCTTATTCCCAACACCGCACTTGCTGCCATGTTAATTTCGGTAGGTATTAAGCTGGCACATCCTCGAGAATTCATTTATATTCTAAAAATCGGGAAAGACCAGTTGGCCATATTCCTTACTACCATTTTTCTGACCTTGTTCCAGGATTTACTAGTAGGAATTTCAGCCGGCATTTTGTTAAAGATAATTTTTCATGTAATGAATGGGGCGCCACTGAAATCTTTGTTCAGTGTGGTTGCCAGTGTTTCCTTCAACAAAAAAGACTACCTTCTGGAGGTAGAGGAAGTGGCTGCATTCACCAACTTCCTTGGAATAAAATCGCGCTTGAAGGCAATTCCTCCCGGTATGAATGTAACCATTGATTTCTCGAAATCCGTTTTTGTCGATCATTCAGTTCAGGATAATATTGATTCATTCTGCAAGGATTACAGTTCAAGAGGTGGTTCAGTACGGATTATTGGCCTTGAAAATCATAAGGCAATATCCAGCCATCCCCTGGCTACCAGAGTACGGTCGCACAAATAAATTCCGGGACCTATGCAGCATATTAAGCGAAATTCTGGTTCCGGATGGCCTTGGGAAGGCCTTATTCATCTAATATCCGAATTAAAGCACTACCTGCCTGCCCAGGCTCCGCTGAAGGACTTTATTCACCATAACTCACTTCATGCCTTTCAGCATCTTCCTTTTTTTAAAGGACTGAGTGAGGCAAAGCAGATCTTCGGTTACCGAACCACGCTGAGTTTACGGGAATACCGGCAAATGCAGAATGATAGCCGCATAAAAACGGAAATTATAGAAAAGGTAATTCGGGAATTCCGCCCGGATGCCGATGCTGAACAACTTAAAATACAGATGATTTCAGGTCGTTTCGATGAGGAAACAGTACCGCGCATCGGGAAACTCAGGGCTCAATGGCACCACATTTTCAACATCGATCTGGAAACATTTGTACAGCCTGTGCTCTTCCGGATTCTATGCAGCTACCTTGACCAGGGCATTTCCATCTGGGATTTCCCGGTTTCCGATCAGGGCTTTCTGGCTTCGCTGCGCGAAATGGAAGAAAGCAGCTCTTCCAGCTTTTTCAAAACCAAAGAAGCGAAAGAACTTTTCCTTGATGCAGCAACTTCGGTGGAAAGTATGCTCGAACGCCTGGTCGGGAATCCAGACCTATTCAATCAATACCTTTTTGACCAGCAGTTTTCCCATCAGGGATGGTCCGGGATGGTTTCGGTTCTGGAAGTTCAGCCACAGAGCCTGCTGATTCAAAAGAAAATTTCTCTCCACGACCTCATATTTTTTGAGCTGCTTCTGGAATACGATACGCTGCAGGACCGCCTAAAAAACCGATGGAAACCAATCGGGAATTTCATTGAAAATTCTCCAAATGATCTTTTTGAAAAAGTGGAATACAGTGAAACTGAAAGCATACTGGAACTCTGGCAGCGAAGTTTTGAATTCAGTTTTTATGACCAGGTCCTGAGAGGAATTCAGATTACGCATGGAAGGGCAATTATGGCAGAAAAAAAGTCTCCGCCACAATTTCAGGCCGTGCTCTGTATTGATGACCGCGAATGTTCCTACCGGCGCTATCTGGAAAACCTGGCACCAGACTGTGAGACCTACGGTACACCCGGCTTTTTCGGTGTTGAGTTTTATTTTCAGCCCGGTGGCGGCAAATTCTTTACCAAGGTTTGTCCTGCTCCTGTCACACCGAAATACCTGATCCGGGAAATCGGAAAAAAGAACAGCGACAAAAAGGACATAACCTTCTCGAAGCAGAGCCATTCTTTTATTTTCGGATGGTTTATTGCTCAGACAATCGGTTTTTGGTCTGCACTGAGGCTGTTCATTAATATTTTCCGCCCAAGCATGGGGCCGGCAGCAGCTTCTTCTTTAAAACACATGGACCAGCACGCTCGGCTGCTCATAGAATGCAGCGACACAGAGCAAAAAGTAGACGGTCTGCAGCTGGGATTCACGGTTGATGAAATGGCCGTAAGGGTGGAGAATACGCTGAAAAGCATCGGGCTGGTCCGGAACTTCGCTCCTCTGGTTTACATTATCGGCCATGGCGCCAGCAGCGTCAATAATCCGCACTATGCAGCCTATGACTGCGGTGCCTGTTCCGGAAGAGCCGGCTCTGTAAATGCACGGGTTTTTTCCCATATGGCCAATCATCCGGGGGTGCGCAAAATTCTGAAAGAAAATGGAATTGAGATACCAGCGGGAACCCGCTTTATCGGCGGACTCCGGGATACCACCCGGGATGAACTGGTGCTGTTCGACCTGGAAGAACTATCGGCAGAAAACCGGGCTCTTAACCAGAAAAATCAGGAAGTTTTTCTTAAAGCTTTGGATTTGAATGCCAAAGAACGCTCAAGGCGATTTGAATCCATTGATACCCGCCTGTCCCCTGCCAGTATTCACCGCAAAATACTGCATCGTTCTGTTTCACTTTTCGAACCAAGACCGGAACTAAATCATGCAACCAATGCACTCTGCCTAGTTGGAAGACGAAGCCTTTCGAAGCATCTCTTTCTCGACCGGCGATCCTTCCTCAACTCCTATGATTATCAGGTAGATCCGGAAGGAAAGTACCTGCTCAACATACTGAATGCAGCTGCTCCGGTCTGCGGAGGCATCAACCTGGAATATTATTTCTCCCGGACAGACAATCAGAAACTGGGCGCCGGAACCAAGCTTCCGCATAATGTAATGGGCCTGTTCGGAGTTGCCAATGGCATTGACGGCGATTTGCGCCCCGGTCTGCCCGGCCAAATGATTGAGGTACATGATCCGGTTCGGCTTCTTATGGTGGTGGAGCATTTTCCTCAGGTAGTGCTTGAAACCATCCGGAAAAATCCGGCTACCTATGAGTGGTTTGAAAACGAATGGGTGGTGCTCATGGTGGTGAATCCGGAATCAGGTGAATTGCATTTTTTCCGAAATGGAAAATTACAGCCATACATGCCTGAGCCATTTGCTCTTGACATCATATCAGAAGTATCAGAGGTGCTGGAAACAGCTACCGAAAACCTCCCTGTACTCGTACTCAACAACTGAACTTTACAAGCATGATTCCAAGTGAATATTATTCTCTGCTCCTTCCTGTCTTTGTAATATGGCCGCTGGCCGGTTTTCTGATTTCCATGTTTGTGAACCGCAAATCAGAAACGGCTCTTTCCTTCCTTTCAGCATTTGTAGTAGGTGTACAGGCCCTCCTGATTCTGTTGTTTTGTCTGTTCTGGCTGATTCAAAAACACCCGAATGTCATTATGGAAGGACCATTTCTCTACCAGAGCAGCCACTATTTCTTCCGCCTGGATTTTTACTTTGATAAAATCACGGCAACCTATGCCGCCGTAGGTGCATGCCTCAGTTTTCTCGTAGTTGTGTATAGCCGCTACTACATGCACCGCGAAGAAGGTTATAAGCGATTTTTCAACACCATATTGCTGTTCTATACAGGCTATAATCTGGTGGTGTTTTCAGGGAATTTTGAAACCCTCTTTTTTGGCTGGGAAGTGCTGGGATTGTCCTCCTTTCTGCTGATTGCCTTTTATCGGGACCGCTTCCTTCCGGTTCGGAATGCAGTGAAGGTTTTCTCTATTTATCGAATTGGAGATGTAGGCTTGCTACTGGCGATGTGGATGAGCCATCACTTCTGGGCACACAACATCACTTTTGGCGATCTCAACAATTACATTCTGGTAGATTTTCAGATTCACCATGCCAGTCTGGCCGGATATGTTATTTCGATTCTGATTCTGATTGCCGCTGCTGCCAAATCAGCTCAGCTGCCCTTTACCTCCTGGCTTCCGAGGGCCATGGAAGGACCAACGCCGTCTTCGGCTATATTTTATGGTTCACTTTCAGTGCATGTTGGCGTATTTCTGCTGCTGCGTACCTTCACCTTCTGGGAGCACCAGATGGGCGTACGGATTGCCATCGCTGTCCTGGGACTTTTCACCACCCTCATTGCAACCGGCATTTCACGGGTACAATCATCGGTGAAAAGTCAGATTGCCTATGCTTCGGCAGCACAAATTGGTTTAATTTTCATTGAAGTAGCGGCAGGTTTTGAAAAAGTTGCCCTCTTTCATTTTGCAGGCAATGCCTTCCTTAGAACCTATCAGCTGCTGGTATCTCCTTCCATTGTAAGCTATCTGATCCGCGAGCAGTTCTACCACTATTCACCGCACCTGAAAAGCATCGAAGCCAGTTTTCCAGCCGGTCTGAGAAACTCACTTTACATTCTTTGCCTGAAAGAATGGAATCTCGATAGTTTTATGTACGAAAGCATCTGGAATCCGATAAAAAGGGCTGCCAGGAAAGTCAGTTTCCTGAATGCCGGAAATGTACTTGCGGTTTTTATTCCATCCTACCTTATCGGTCTTGCAGGGTTATACCACAAAGAACTCATTCCTGACGCCTTCCTGCATTATGTGCCTCTGATTTTTGCATTCATCGGGCTGCTTATGGTATTAAAGTCTTTTGCTGAGCGGATTGAACTGGTTTATACCTGGCAACTCATGATTATGAGCCATTTCTGGATAGCACTTGCCATTGGTTTCAATGAAGCATTTGATCTGAGTGAACTTTACTTTTATCTGAGCGGTGTGGTGGTGAGTGGTTCGGTAGGATATCTGATTCTCAGAAAAATTCAGAAAATCGAACCCGGTATTGACCTTTCCGAATTCCATGGACATGTTTATGAGCATCCGAAGATGGCACTGGTTTTTCTCATGGCCTGCCTTGGACTTGCCGGTTTTCCCATCACCCCAACCTTTATCGGTGTTGATTTGCTCTTTGCCCATATCCATGAAGAGCAGGTTTTGCTTGCCTTTTTTCTGTCGATGAACTTTGTGGTAGGAGGGCTTTCCGTTATCCGTCTTTATGCAAGGGTCTTTCTGGGTCCTCACATAAAAACCTACCACGAAGTTGCTTACAGAAGCTCTTAGTCCAGCAACAGACGGAATGTTTCTGCACCGCTTTCCTGCTCCACCCGGAGGGTATAAACACCTTTACTGAGGGAACTGGTCCTGGTTTCAAACCTGAAACCTGTAAATGATTCGTCAAGGATGGTCTGTCCTTTCAGGTCGATGAGCCTTATGCGGGCAGAATTTCCATTGATTCCATCCAGATACAGCATTCCGGAAGCCGGATCCAGCCAGGCAATTTTTTTGTCCAGTTCTTTACCTGCTGTTTCATCCGTCGGTGTCAGCCATTTGATTTCTACCGGCTGATGAGGCGGCAGATCCATGGAAACAACCCTGAATGCTGCTGCAGCGTTATAATCCACCAGGCTTCGACTTGCTATATAGAATTCTGAAAATCCTGGGACCTGCACTTCCAGGTAATGGCCACCAAAAGTCGGAACTTTTTTCACTGCGGCACCGGATGAAAAGGCAAAATCATTGCCGGGACTGAAGTCATTATTATCCGGGCTAAAATCACGATTCGGGCCGTGGTAACGGAAAACTCCCAGTTGCTGAAATCCTTTGACAGAAAGGTCTTTGGTCATCAGCTGAGCTACATCAGATTCAGTAACAAAAAAGCGGACGATTTGCGGTTCTGCCGGAGCAAATTGCGGCATCAGAAGATAATTCCGGTTCAGGTAATACCGGTCACCAAAAGACCGGATCCCATCCTGGTTTATTTGCATCTGAAGATTCAGGCTTCCCATAGAAACATCGTTCTGAACAACGGCGGCCAGCTTGCCTTCCCTTCCGAAGCTAAGCCACCCGCCGGCAGTACTTCCGCTCAGGCTCTGATCAAGACCACCTTCATTTTCAATTTCAGAGGCCGCTTCGATATGAAAATCATCCAGGGCAAATCCGTGGCCTCCGCTGCCCTGCGTCTGATTCATTGCAAAACGAAAGCGTAATTTTCCCGTTCCGGAAAAACTGCCTGCCGGAAACTTAAGGCTTACCGGCTGCCAGACAGTTTGACCCTGAGCCCATTGGTCGCCGGCAGCATTGTACCAGTTCATTCCGGCACCCACGCTCCCTGCCTTTGTCCAGTTGATTCCGTCCTGAGAAACTTCCAGCCAGCCCTGCTCCTGATCACCATTCAGCTGATAGGCAAGGTGAAAACTAACCTGAAAATCAGCAAGGCGGCTAACATTCAGGCAAGGCGATTGCAGGTAAGAAAGGTTCCCACCATTCAATGCAGACGCAGGATTGGTAAACCAGAACTTACTGCCATTTGCGGCACTGTCTGCTGCGCTCAGTTTTCCGAGACCCTGTCCCCAGGTCCAGCGACCCTGACTTCCTTCCGTGTAAGCGGCCCATGAACCGGCGTTGTCTTCAAAACTTTCGTATAAAGGAAACTGATTTATAAGCTTATAATGTATCGCCTTCTGAATTGGCAGACTGTCGTTCGAAGCATTGCCATCACCCGGCGAAGAAACCCAGGCTCTCACATCCAGATTTCCGAACTGAGAAGTTCCCAGATTCCGGCTGAAGGTGTGAGTGTACGTTTCATTGCCTCCAAGATTCTGAAGGGTATCGGTTACGGGAGCGGCTCCATTTACCTGATAGCTGAGCAATAGTTTCTGAACCGGTGTCGGGCTGTTGTTTACTACCTGAAGTTTAACCGGCCTGCTCTGGCTTTCCGGATAACAGTCGTCCGGCGGAAGTGTAATGGCATTCGCCTTAACATCGGCACTCGGAAGCGTTATTATGATGTTGTCTATTGCGTATCCACCCTGCGTTTCAATTTCAGAACTGCGGGTACCGCTGAATGTAAACCTGAGCTGAAAAGACGAACCAGGGGAAGTTCCGGCCAGCAGGGCCAGTAAATCGATGTCTGCAAATTTTTTCGGTACGCCGGCCACGAAAGACTCCTGTGAGAAGTTTTTCACTGTAATCCAGGCCGACTGATCAGAAGGCCGGAATGAAAAGCCATTACCTGCAGGCAGGGTTGAACCTGAAAACAGCATGCAGTCGAATGTGATTTTCAATTCCTTGGGGGCCGGAAAAGAAGAGAGATTCAAGGTAAAAACGGCCTCGCTTGTTCCGGTACGGGTATCAAGCCGCTCCTTATCAAGAACCAAAGACTTACTGCCATAGGAAGAAGGAGCGTTTTTTACCGAAGACATTGCCCTTGCCTGATTGCTTGAAATAAAATCAAGGCGGTCTTCTCCCGGAATGCCGAGTGAGGCAGCATTCAGACTAAAAGCAGGTACTGATTCAAAATTCAGATTCAGAGGAAAGGATCTTTCCGGATTATTGGCCAGGATTTTTACATCGGCACTGAGCGTATCATTGCCGGGATTGACATCCCCTGCGGTGCTCAGCCAGAACCGAAGCCGCTGGTTGCCTGCGAGATTGTTGTTGAAAGTCGCCGGCAGAGTGTAGTTCTGTTTAACGCCTGCTCCCAAAGAAAGCGTGAGCGGAAACTGCTGAACTGAACCATCAGGCTTCCTGAAATTGAGCACGCAGGCTTGTGCACTGACCGCAGTACTTGAATAATTCTGTAATTCCAGCTGAATGGTGGAGGAAGGCGCAGAAGAAGTGAAGAGACGCCCTGAAGCCGGCGAAACTAAACGTGAAACGCCCAGGTCTTTTGTCCATGCACAATTACCAGCGGCAGGTGTTACGGAGATTCCGGTACTTTGAAGGCCAGCCTCGTTTCCAAACCAGGGCCTTACTGCAAAAAATTCCCTTTTGCCATTTTCAAGTCCGCTTACAAAGTACTGAACAGCGGTGGTAAATCCCCTTGATTCCCATCCGCTGCTTCTGTTGAGCCAGAGAACCTGATATCGGGTGGCACCGCTGATGGCTGTCCAGCTTAATCTGACTGTCCGGTCGCAGACCGTTGCCGTCGGGGCCGGCTGAGGACTCAGAAATACTTTTATTGCATTCGAAAAAACATTCTGCCCGCCGCTTACGCCGCGGAAGCGGTACCACATCCTCCGGAATGTTGTGCCGGAAGGCGTAAAGGATGAATTCATTGAAGCCGGATTAGCCACTGTCTGAGCGGTGGCCCAGCTTACAGAGTCAGTGCTCGATTCGAGAACCAGGCTGCTGAAAGTATATCCGGCCATATCCCAGCGAAAAACCGTTGATGTGGCCGTTCTGAGCATCTGATTCTGCTGAGGCGCTGTAAGCACCAGTTCAGGTCTGATCCAGTCATACACAAGCCAGTATTTCTGTGCATTTCCCGAGATGGTACGACTGGTGGTACGGATCGTTAAAACTTCTCCGGGCGTTACGGTGAGTGTAGCCTGCTCCATATTATTCAGCGAGTCGATGCCCCTGACCGCAGCCTGGTTGACTGCAGAAGGGGAAGGATTCAGGACCCAGGGCAAAGTAGCGGCACCATTGCTTCTCAAAACACTCAGATTCAGATCGTTGATCAGAGCCTTTACAGGATTTGATGCAGCAGCTGGATCCGTCCAGGCCAGCATGATTTTAACAGATGTGCAGCCGGCAGGAACGGTAACATTAAGACTCTGAGCAGAATTTGAAGCAATGCTTCCGGAAGAAAACTGAGAAGCTTCAAGGACCCGGCGGGCTTTTCTTGCATTCAGCCTGCCATATCCGGATGAAAAATCTGCGTTTGGCAGATCAAGATCGTCTGCCGTATTGCAGACCAGCGCCTTTAGCAGGGCTGCTTCAGGATTCTGATTGCTGTTGAGCTGCCTGTAACGCTCGGTCAGAAGTGCCAATGCTCCTGTCACCACTGGCGCAGACTGGGAAGTACCGCTCTTAAAACCATAACGGTCGGAGGGAATAGTAGAATTAAGTTCCCCGTTTGCCATTATTTCAGGCTTGAGTCTTCCGTCCCTTGCCGGCCCTTTGCATGAATTTGAATTAACTGCATCGGATGCGTTTACCTGACCTACAGTCAGGCAATTTTTGGCAATCGGATTTCCCTGCGACAGATTGTAAAAGCCGGCAGGATAGGAGCTGCACGCAGTGGCGGACCCGGCATTTCCGGCAGAAACCACATGCAGGAGATCCAAATTAGAACTTGTTTGTCCGTCGATAAGCGATGATGTTGAATTATACTGTCCCGAACTGGTACAGTTGAAAGTACTGCCATAAGAGTTGTTGGTCAGCGTCATGTTTTGCTTGTTTCTAAGAGAAACCGCATTTGAAATTATATTGCTCGTCTGGTGATTAAGAACCCGGGCTTCGGGCGCCATTCCCTTCATGGCCGGGTTGATCAGACCGGAGCCGGCTATGGTTCCGCTTACATGGTCCGGATGATCGGCAAAGGAAGTTAGCTTTGAGGTTATAAGGTTAAACTGATGCGTCTCAAGATCTGCGTGGTAATCAACCAGACCTCCGTCTCCTACACCTACCGTTACACCCTTGCCACTGAGACCGGTACTCCATCCGAAACCGGCACTGCTGATGGCATTGATCCGACCATTTTCGGAACCATTCTGGTTGTGCGGTATGATTTCACCTTCAGCCTCCTCAAGCTGCATGCTCCAGCCTTCGTTGCTGATGGCCCTTACCTGTTCTGCTGTAGCCGAAACAGTAAGCCTAATGTAATTTTCTCCCTTCCAGACCTCCTTTACCTGCCCCCAGCCTGCAGACCAGTTGCCGGTAATCTGTTTTTCTTCTATTCCCGGTATGCAAACCACATAAACATCGAATACGCCTGTTTCCGGTCTGGTAATCAGGGCGTTCAACTCAGGACTAAGTTTACTTTTCGCCGTTACCGGGGCCCAGGATTTTATTCCGGCATTGAGAAGCTCTTTTCCTCCTGTCTCTGCCGGAACACTAATAAGAAACCGATTGTTTCCGAGTGCAAGCCCCTTTCCGAAGGATCCTGCATCACCTTCCACAATTAATAGCTTTTTCCCGGAAAAAGATTTGGCAGAAATAGCTGCTGATTTTTCCTGGGAACCAAGCTCAGCCATCTCGATTTGCTGACCATTGAATCCCACCTTTTTCTGAGAAAAAGAAATTTTTGGTTGGAACAACGCGGCAAACAGCAGAACAGGAATAATTTTTATCAGTCTCATAGAAATATAAGGTTTACTCTGCCTATGAACCACAGCGGAAACAGACCGCAATTGGTTTATAGGAAAGAACATACAGAACACTTAGGTACAAATATGGGAAAATTCTAAATAGATTCTCCTCTTAATACAAAAGAATAAGGCAGGATGTACCATTTTTCTTCAATCTGCACCGGTACTTTGTAAGGCATGCATAAAAAAAGGGGAAATCTCCCCTTTCTTCAGTTTAAGTGGTTTGGGTAGTTATTAGGCTCATCGGATTTTCACCGGAAACCATACATCAAGATCGGCATCGCCGGGGGCCTCGCTGCCATCTTTAATATCCGGCTGATGCTTTAATATTACCTGCAGGCGGGATTGGCTGCTGACACTCTTTGTCGTTAGCTTGAATTTAAGCCCAACAGGAAGGTTTTTGCTGTCTTTGTCCGTACGCTCTACTGTAAATTTCTGTGTGCTTTCAAGAGGGTCCTGCCGGTAAATGAAAAGATGCTCATCTTTTTCATTTGCAACTTCTTCTGTTCTGTTAATGGCTGGATTTTTGCTTTCATCAGATAGCATAATTTCCCCTATGTACACCATTCCGGTATCCAGACGAAGAGTATCAATGCTCCTGCCTGCTTCATCATCAGGCGTAAGATCCGACCACTCAGCATGAACCATTTTCGTGCTGTCATTCTCTGCAACGAGATGCAGATGTACTTTGGTAATCAATTCATTCTCTTCGTTTGGCTTGGGTGCATCTGCCTCGTCTTTACAGGAGCTGAACATGAGAAGACTGCTTAATGCGATGATAGAAAAGCTGTTTTTTGTCATAAAGAGTATAATTGGTTTAAATGGAAATACTGATTCTGAATAGGATGTTTCTGCCGGTATCCCAGGCGAAATAACGAAAGCGGTTGAGGTAGTCCCGGTAGGCTGCATTCAGCAGATTCTGAGACTCAACGGAGGCTTCGAGGGGGTATTTTCCTGATGTTTTGCTCAGGCTCAAACGGGCATTCCAAAGTGAATATCCCGGCGGCGCTGCAACAAAATCAGTTTCCGGCGCCCTGCTTTGCCTTGCCACGAAAAGAGGGCCTGCCTCAGCTGCCAACTGCCACTTTCCTTCGCCTCGCAGCCTGCCTTTCCACCGAAGCTGAATTCCTGTACGGTCTGCCTGCTGAAAAATCAACGGGGTGCCTGCACTCAGATCCCTGCTGCGGATAAGGGAAGCCTGCCAGTGCAGCTGCCAGAATTCCGAAATTTTCCATAGGGCACTGAGGTCGCCACCCAGCATGCGAACTGAAGTCTGCTGATACCTGAAAAAGGGATACGGCCCCCGTATGCTCAGAATTATGCTGTCCTTTACAGGGCTGAGGTAGATGTAGTTGCCTGAATAATTGAGGAAAAGATTCAGCAACACATCCATATGCTCCGACTCATGATGCACCGAAGCATTGACACCCACAATTCTTTCCGGTACCAGATTTTCATCCCCTTTTTCGAATGAAGCAGAGCCAAGGTGAACTCCGTTGGAGAATAATTCTATTACAGAAGGTGGCCGCTGTGATGCCTGTACATTCAGTCTGGCATGCCAGTGATGGGAAATTTCAAGTCTCGCCCCGGCATTAGCCATCCAGTACAGGTAGCGGAAAACCGGCTGATCAAGCCTGTTTTCAATGAAGCGAAAAATCTGCTGTCTTCTGCTTTCAAGCCGGAAACCGGTTTCAAAGGCCCATGCACCTTGGTAAAGGCTGGAGCTGACAAAGGCTGCTCCCTGCCAGAGTCTGAAATTTGGAATAAGAATACGGCGCTCTACCACATTGGATTGATACTGTCCCGTCAGACCAGCAGTAAGTTCCCTTCCTTCCTTACGGATGTGGTGAACAATTTCTGCCTGTCTGTTCTGAAGTTCGAAATACAGTTGCGGACAATCCGGACATTGTACACTGCGCCGGATGATGTCAAACTCTTCCCGCACATCTTTCTGATAACTCAGGCTGATGCTGCTTTCATGCTGTTCGTTCCATTGGTACCGGCTTCGCACCTTGCCCAGATAATGAGCACTTTGCTGAAAAGGCCTTTCAATCCGGTAACTGAATGCGTAGCGATAACTGCTGTCAGGGCGATTGAATGCCTGCCTGATTCCCGCTGGTGAAGAAATATGAGCCCCGCTGAAAATACCCGGCTTGCTGTGAAAATAACTAAGCATCATCTCATTTTTCCACCTGCTTCCGGCTTCATGCCGGAATAAGAGGGAAGAACTATATTCTTCCAGGGCTGTATTTCCCAGTATGTACCGGGCCGTGTGAAAGTTGCCCGACTTGCGGGCATTAGCCGATAATCTCCATGAAATTGAATGCCGGCCATCCTTCTTCTGCTGTATCCGTATTCCCTGACCGAACCCTCTGCCGTTGGATGCAAAACTGCTGTTCAGCCGTATGGCTGGCCGGCTGCCGCTCTCAACATCACCGGGCTCCAGCAAAATAGTGCCTCCTACAGACTCCGAACCATATCGCACCGACTGCGCGCCACGGACAACCACAATTTCATCCGCAAGTCCCGGATCGGTTTCCGGGGCATGATCAAAGCCCCATTGCTGACCTTCCAGTTTTACACCATTCTGTATAATGGCAAGCCGCTGTGCAGTCATTCCCTGAATGGAAGGCTTGAATATGCCCGGTCCGCTCTGAATGGCTGTTACCCCCGGAATTTTCTTTAAAAGTTCTCCAAGTGAGAGCCCACGGTTCTGCTCCAGTTCCTGACCATGGAGGGCTGAATTTTCGACTACCTCACTTTCAAAATGCCGGTGACGGCCTTTTACATCCACCGCATGAAGCCATCGATTCTGTTCCTCCAGATGGAGAATCAGCTTTTTTGAACCTGTTTCCACTTCCGTTACCAGAGAATCGTATCCTAGCTGCTTCAGGATAAGACGGTATCTGCCGGGCTTAAGGCCACAGATCTCAAAATTACCTTTCTCATCGCTGTAAACCCGGACCGGACTTCCAATAACCCGGATGACGGTAAACCCGAGAGGACTGTGTTCCGAAGCGGAATAGACAGCTCCGCGTATGGCATCGGCGCAGGTTTGCTGAGCTTTCGCCCCCCTGCACACAGAAACCGCCATCAGAATAAACAGACCTTTTTGCAACATTGTCGCAAAAATAGAAACACAGCGGAATTTAAAAAAATAATTAGCAGTATCCGAAGGAGAATATACACAAGACACTCTCCATTAAATATTTAAGAAATTATTTCCGTTTTACGACTGCCGGAAATCATTCAGATTCCGGATATCAGGGCGGAAAGTACCTGCACAAAATTCCGGGCATCGCTGATGTGAACCGACTCTTTTGAAGTATGCGGGTTTTCGGAGGGCGGACCGATGAAACACCAGTCAAGTGGCAGAGGCGATTGCTGCAATTCCGTACCATCACTTCCACCGTAAGCTTCCACTTCAAGCTGAAATGGTAGCTTATTTTCCACCAGGACCTGCCTGATGCGCTGAACATAGGCCCGTCTGGGAATGCGGCTGTCCCGCAGGGAAACAACCGGGCCCTTTCCGGGAAAAACGCCCTCGGTGGACCAAGTTACATCGGCAATCAGAGCCTGCCGGGTTGCGTATTTTTCCAGAAGAAACTTCGCCAGATAGGCTGCCGATCCGCCGCCATGCTCTTCCCAGCTGGTAAAAACAAAAGCTGAATTTTCGGCCTGTGGAAGCAGCTGAAGCAGAGCCCAGATTCCAAGGCGGTTGTCCAGGTAAGGGCTATGAATAAACGCTCCGCTTATTTCAAAAGCAGGCTTGTAGCTAAGCGTGGTTCCGGGCTCAAGCGGGCGGGGAAAATCAATGAGTGCCGGATTTTTTTTGGAGGCCGGAATCAGACCGGTACTGTGAACGATTCCATTCTCGGTGAATACCAGCTGGTCGCCGGCACTGCCTTCCGGGCTTCCGATGGAAACAAGGTAATTGTCATAACGCACCGTGTAACCTACGGTATCCATGTGGGCATACAGGGCTGTGCGAGGCTGACCAAAAACCAAAATCAGGTTGTCCTGAAAGCCATCTCCGGAAAATACTTCCGGCTGATTTTTCCAGACTTCTTTGTGGCGATCCACATAGTGCAGAATAAAATCACGCACGGCGGACTCATCTCCGCTGGTGCCGGGTATGGCACAAAGCTGCCTCAGCAGGTCAAATTCTTCCATTTTTTTACAATTGGCGAATTACAGAATTATTATCACTGATGAAAAACGGGTATGGCGCAGCAAATAGGAAAAGATTGCCTTCAGTGCTTTTTTAAATTCAATGACCTGTGTTGCCGGGATAATTTTTCTCACCCGCCTCGATTTTCCAGTTGATGTGGTTGAATGCCGGCACACGGGGACAAATAAAATCGGCCCGGTAAGCGCAGTAGGGATTGGACGCATAATTGAAATCGAGTAAAAGTGGCCGGCCTCTGCGGATGATCAGATCCAGGTAGCGTCCGCCCCCATAAGTTTCTTTGCCATTGCTTTCATCCGAAAAGGGAACAAAAAATACCGAATCCGACTGCTCACGGGTAGATTTGAGAATAAAAAGGGTGTCTTTAAGATCATCTTTTTTCACTACGGCAAATCCTGCCACCGAATGGGAAGGAATGCCGGGCATATCCGGCATCAGATCGAGTAAGTCTCCGTCACGGACAGGCTGAAAGTCCGCCAGGTAAACATGGGCCTGGTCCGGTTGAAAATATCGGAGGGAATCAAATCCGCTGACCCTGTAAAAAGGTGCACCAACCGAGGTGGACAGCATGCGGTTTTTGATCCGGCGGAATTCAAGGATGGTGCCGGCATCGAAAGGATTATTGCTCTCCGGAGAAAACTGCATCAGAGAAGCAAAAATTCCCAGAAGGATAAGGACTGCCAGAAAAGGAAACAGAACGGATGGCTGTAATTTCATAAATCACCCTTTTCGGCAAAACTATAAAATCCGCAGCTTGTCCAGATGAGATGATCAATAAGCCTGATCTGAAGGAGTTCTGCTGCTGAAGAAATTCGCTTTGTAAGCTTGCGGTCTTCTTCGCTTGGCTCAAGTTTACCGGAAGGGTGATTGTGTACCACCACAATGGCAGAGGCGAGGCTGCGCAGCGCTTCGCCAAAAAGTACCCTTACATCCACCATCACGCTGGCTATACCACCTTCACTCACCTTGAATTTTTTCACCGGCCGGAGAGAATTGTCCAAAAGCACCAGCCAGAATTGCTCCACAGGCAGGTCTGCCAGCTCGGGTTTCATATAGCGGTACACGGCCTCCGGCGTACTAAGCGTTTCTTCCTCACTTGCAGGACTTTCATTTCGCCTGCGACCCAGCTCCAGCGCAGCGAGAATACTCACTGCCTTGGCAGGGCCAATGCCGCGGATGCAGGCAAAATCTTCGGCGCTCATTTTTCCAAGGCGGTTAAGATCCTGCCCTGCAGACAGGAGAATTCGCTGGGCCAGGTCCAGTGCCGTTTCATTCCGGCTTCCGGTACCAATCAGAATGGCCAGCAATTCGGCATCTGAAACGTAATTCCGGCCTTTTTTCAGCAATTTTTCTCGGGGACGGTCGGCGCTAGCCCATTGCAGAATGCCGGGCCTTCGCTCCTCCCCCTGGAAAAGCGATTTCATTTGAACAGATTATTAAAGTGGGAAATTAATCGTGATGGTGGTGGTGGTGACCCGGCTCAATTCCATTCCGGAACTGATAATAGCGTAAAAGCGTACCGGCAACAAAAACAATAGCCCACACAATATACAGGTTGGCAAAATCAGTCACCACCCTGCCGGTAAAATGAAGCCCGATGTGGGCCATGGCGGAAACCACAAGTCCGGTGGAGGAAATGTTCTGCCAGATGTTGAAATCCCAGAATCGGTAAGAATTTTTCTCTTTCATAGTTTAATTCAGTTGAGAAACAAAGGTAAAAGGAAATCGGAAATAGAATCACAATATATGGCGGAGCTCAGTATTGGCATCAGGTGTTTGGTAACTCAAACAATACTTACCATTCTTTTGTTGCCTGAAAATTTTTAAGTGCCTGTTAATTAGGTAATAGACGATTAAGAAGTCGGTGAAATCAGGAATCCGGAACCCGAAGTCCAGTCCTTGACCGGATTTTTTTTCTTCGCAGGGTCAGGGAAAACAAAAATTCTCTTACCTTTGCACTCCGTTTTTCGAAACAAATCTCATGGCAAAGAAAGGCAATCGCATCCAGGTAATCATGGAGTGCACCGAGCACAAAAACAGTGGCATGCCCGGCACCTCCCGCTACATTACCACCAAGAACCGTAAGAACACTACGCAGCGTCTAGAGCTGAAGAAGTACAATCCGGTTTTGAAAAAAGTTACCCTTCACAAGGAAATTAAGTAATTATGGCAAAGAAAGTAGTAGCGACCCTCAAAACCGGCGAGGGCAAAGCATTTACCAAAGTTATCAAGGCTGTTAAATCGCCCAAAACCGGTGCCTATACCTTCCGTGAGGAAATTGTTCCAAACGATCAGGTTCAGGACTGGCTGAAGAATAACTAAGCGGTTAACCGCACGCTCATCCCCGGCAACGGGGATTTTTTTTTTGCCCTGCCAATTTTGGTCAGGGTTTTTTGATTGATTGGCAGCAACACAAACAACATATACTGAAGCATGGGCTTTTTTGATTTTTTTACCGGTAAAAAGAAGGAAGAGCTAAAGGAATCGCTGGACAAGGGTCTTGAAAAAACCAAGGACAGTTTTTTCGAAAGGCTCACCAAAGCCGTGGTCGGCAAATCAGAAATTGATGATGAAGTTCTGGATAACCTGGAAGAAATTCTCATTGGCGCCGATGTAGGCACGCCCACAACCCTGAAAATAATCGACCGGATCCAGGAACGTGTAAAGCGGGATAAGTACAGCAGTACCACAGAGCTTGACCGCATTCTGAGAGAAGAGGTTGCAGTCCTGCTTGAAAAAGGGGCGCCCGATCCCGGCCTCATCTTCCGCGATTTGCCTTGCAGGCCCTACATCATCATGGTGGTAGGAGTGAACGGTGCCGGCAAAACCACCACCATCGGAAAACTTGCTTCTCAGTTTCATGCCGCAGGGCATAAGGTTGTGCTGGGGGCTGCCGATACTTTCCGCGCTGCTGCTGTTGATCAGCTTAAAACCTGGGGTCAGCGCAGTGGTGTGCCGGTAATCGAACACGGCATGAACAGCGACCCGGCTTCTGTTGCTTACGATGCCGTAAAAACAGGGGCAGAGCAAGGGGCAGATGTCGTTATTATCGACACCGCCGGCCGTTTGCACAATAAGGTGAACCTGATGAATGAACTGGGTAAAATCAAGCGTGTGATGCAGAAAGTGATTGCCGATGCGCCACAGGAAGTTTTGCTGGTACTTGATGGCTCAACCGGGCAGAATGCCCTCCGGCAGGCAGAAGAATTTTCCAAAGTAACAGAAGTAACGGCGCTGGCAATTACCAAACTCGACGGAACAGCCAAGGGCGGAGTTGTAATCGGCATTGCCGACCAGCTGAAGGTTCCGGTAAAATACATCGGAGTAGGAGAAAAAATTGCTGATTTACAGATATTTGACCGTCATGAATTCGTGGAATCGCTTTTTAGCCGCCAGCGTCCTTAGCCTTTTGTTTTGTCTGGCTTCAGGCAATGAGGTACTGGCCCAGAAGGGAAAAAAAATTCCACTGGCATCCTGCAGGAAGGAGGTTCGTCAGGGCGTGACGGGACTCATTTTTGAAGTTCACGGCAACCAGATGCCGGCTCCCGGAAAGGGCGCACCAATGAGAAAAGGCGTTCGCCGAATCTTCGGTGTTTTTGAAGCCAGCAAGCTCAGCATAGCGGAGAAAGGTAAAGAAGACTGCTTTTTCAGAAGTCCGGGCACCAGACTGGTAAAATCAGCACGCTCGGAGAAGGATGGTTGTTTTGCCCTCAGCCTCCCACCGGGCAGATATTCCTTTTTTGTAAAGGAGAAAGGCCAGTGGTACGCCAATTCCTTTGGAGGTGAAGGCGAAATATGCCAGTTTGAGGTATTTCCGGATTCCGTAAGTAAACTTGACTTCCGCATCAACCACGGTGCCTGGTACTGATTCCGGAATGCTTATCCCGGCATTTTACGGCCCCGGAACGGACCTGCTGTTCGCTGTACGCGGCAGGGAAGAAATTACCATCGTTGCAGATCTGCCTTATGAAAAAGGATCTGCCCTGAACCGGATGCGGATTTTGTCTGCCTCCGGCCCGTTGCTTCTGAGCATTCCGGTAAAAAAACACCAGCGGGGTTGCCCGCTTTCTGAAATCCGGATTGATTACATCCAGAAGTGGCAGAACCAGCACTGGAGAAGCATTTTTTCTGCTTACGGAAAATCTGCCTTTTTTGCTTATTACAGGGATGAACTGGAAGACCTTCTCATGCAAAAAACCGAATTCCTTGCTGCATTCAATGCCTCCATATTGACCTGGATCCTCAGGCAATATTTTCCCAAAATGAAAATTCAGGACAATCTGGCAGCCGGCATGGAAGAGAATTATCCCCTGCAAACAAAATATCCGGCATTATCGAAGGATAATGAGCATCTGATAAAAACGCTGCGTTACCGTCAGGTTTTTGGTTCGGATTTTGTCGCGGGATTAAGTGTTCTGGATCATCTCTTTTGTGCTGGTCCGAAACCGGATTGGAAAACCGGTGATTTCTTGTAATCACTATGAAATATTACCGGCAAAAAACTCCTCTCCGAAACTTGTTTTTTTTCGGCTTTACTGCTTAATTTACTTCGTTATCCTCAAGTATGAAATCAGACGCAAAATTTTCAAACCGGGTGAAGGATGTGATTGCACTTTCACGGGAAGAAGCACTTCGGCTGGGTCATGAATACATTGGTGCAGAACATCTTCTGCTGGGCATGATCCGGGAGGGAGAGGGAATCGCCGTTGCCATTCTTCAGAAGCTCGGGGTTTCCCTCGATGAACTGAAAGTGACGATTGAACGGATTACCAAAAGCACCGCCACCGGCAATGTAAAAAATCTTGCCAACATACCCCTCACAAAACAGGCCGAAAAGGTCCTTAAAATTACCTACCTGGAAGCCCGGATTTCAAGATCTGAACTGATAGGAACAGAGCATCTGCTTCTGTCCATTCTACGCGATCCGGACAACCTGGCCAACCAGATACTTCAGCGCTTTGACATAAATTACGAAATCGTGAAAGAAACCCTAGAATTTGATGTAAGCCGTCCGGCCAAAGATTCCGGATTCGAAGCTCCACGTGCATCCGGCGATACCGATGATAACGACGACGACCGCGGCGGCTCCTTCGGACCACCTCCCGGCAAGGAAGGCAGCAAGCCGGGTGCAGAAAAATCACGCACTCCGGTGCTGGATAATTTCGGACGCGATCTGACCAAAATGGCAGAAGACGGCAAACTCGACCCGATTGTTGGCCGTGAAAAAGAAATTGAGCGTGTGGCTCAGATTCTATCCCGCCGTAAAAAGAACAATCCCATACTCATCGGCGAACCCGGTGTGGGAAAAACCGCCATTGCCGAAGGTCTGGCACTCCGCATTATTCAGAAAAAAGTATCCAGGGTGCTATTCAACAAGCGAGTGGTAACGCTCGACCTTGCTTCGCTGGTTGCCGGCACAAAATACCGCGGTCAGTTTGAAGAAAGGATGAAGGCTGTGATGTCGGAGCTGGAAAAATCGCCTGAGGTTATTCTTTTCATCGATGAAATTCATACCATTGTTGGTGCCGGCGGCGCCTCCGGTTCACTGGATGCCAGCAATATGTTCAAGCCCGCACTGGCCCGCGGTGATATACAATGCATCGGAGCCACTACCCTGGATGAATATCGTCAGTACATTGAGAAAGACGGAGCACTTGCGCGACGCTTTCAGATGGTGATGGTGGATGCCACTACCGTGGAAGAAACCATTCAGATCCTGGAGAACATCAAGGAGAAATATGAGAGTCACCATAATGTGAATTATTCCGCCGATGCGCTGGCAGCCTGCGTGAAAATGTCGGAGCGATACATTTCGGACCGCTTCCTTCCTGACAAGGCAATCGATGTGCTTGATGAAGCCGGTGCCAGGGTTCACATCAACAACATTCATGTTCCCAAGGAAATCCTTGTTCTTGAAGAAGCCATCGAGAACATCAAGAAGGACAAGAACAAGGTGGTGAAATCCCAGAAATACGAGGAAGCTGCCCTGCTGCGAGACAAGGAGAAAAAACTCCTCGACCAGCTGGATCAGGCAAAAGTCCGCTGGGAAGAGGAAACAAAAAGCAAGCGCTACGATGTGGATGAGGCCAACATAGCAGAGGTAATAGGTCAGATGACCGGCATTCCGGTGGCCAGGATTGTAAAATCCGAAGGTCAGAAACTGCTGACCATGGCAGATGATCTGAAAGCCAAGGTAATCGGACAGGATGAAGCCATCGTCAAACTTACCAAAGCCATTCAGCGCACACGGGTTGGCCTGAAAGATCCCAAGAAGCCCATCGGCTCCTTTATTTTCCTGGGGCCCACCGGCGTTGGAAAAACAGAACTGGCTAAAATTCTGGCAACTTATCTGTTTGATAAGGAAGATGCGCTGGTTCGAATTGATATGAGCGAATACATGGAGAAATTCTCCGTAACCCGTCTGGTGGGTGCGCCTCCCGGATATGTGGGTTATGAAGAAGGTGGCCAGCTCACAGAGAAAATCCGCCGCAAGCCTTACAGCGTGGTTTTGCTGGATGAAATTGAAAAGGCGCATCCCGATGTTTTCAACATTCTGCTGCAGGTTCTGGACGACGGTATTCTAACCGATGGCCTTGGCCGCAGGGTTGATTTCCGGAATACCATCATCATCATGACGTCCAACATCGGCATCAGAGACCTGAAGGATTTCGGAACCGGGATTGGTTTCAATACCGCTTCCCGAAGAGAGA
>Ga0315900_10002138_pt1 | contig 30920 bp, 36 predicted proteins | sample LakEriMetagenome_FD_203521 | JGI IMG/M metagenome (GOLD analysis project Ga0315900, IMG submission 203521) | Freshwater fungal communities from buoy surface, Lake Erie, Ohio, United States - Buoy 12 MA114 | ecosystem: Environmental > Aquatic > Freshwater > Lake > Lake biofilm | place: USA: Lake...
TGCCGGTATGGACCAGTCTGATGCCGAGTTTGTGGCACAAGCTGCGCCAGCAGTAGCTCCAGCTCCTGCGCCGTTTGTTGCGCCTGCGGCGAAGCCAACGCCAGCAGCTGCTGCTGTGGCCGCAAGTGATGACGAAATGTTCTAACTGACAAGAGTCAAGCGCCGAGGTGTAACAGCCTCGGCTTTTTTTTCCTCAAAAAAATACAACATGAAATATCTATCACTTTGCAGTGGTATTGAGGCGGCAACAGTGGCATGGCATCCCCTCGGCTGGGAGGCTGTGGCCTATTCGGAGATTGAGAGATTCCCATCTGAAGTGCTTGCGCATCATTACCCATCAACGCCAAACCTTGGCGACATGACCAAATTTAAGGAGTGGAACTTTGAATCAGATGTCGATCTTCTCGTTGGAGGAACTCCCTGCCAGTCTTTCTCAGTCGCAGGACTCAGAAAGGGATTGGATGACCCACGTGGCAACCTCATGCTCACCTATCTTGCCATTGCTGACAAATATCGGCCCCGATGGCTGGTTTGGGAGAACGTCCCTGGCGTCTTGTCATCTAACGGAGGAAAAGATTTTGGAGTCTTCCTCGGGGCGCTGGGAGAACTCGGGTATGGGTTCGCATACAGGGTTCTTGACGCTCAGTACTTCGGAGTGGCACAGCGCCGCCGCCGTGTGTTCGTTGTCGGATACCTTGGAGACTGGCGAGCTGCCGCAGCGGTTCTTTTTGAGCGCCACAGCTTGCAAGGGCATCCTGCGCCGAGCAGAGAAGCGAGGAAAGAAGTTACCGAGTGCGCTGGAACGCTCACTGCAAATGGTGACGGCCTCAACAGGCCAGCAGGCAACGCCAACGAACTAGACTTTTGCGTAACGGTTGATCGCAAATGGCCAGCCGACATAAGCAGCACATTGGACACAACCTTTGGCACGAAACAAGGGCTGGAAGATCAGCACGTCAATGCTGGTTGTCCCATGTTTGTGCCTGCCTACGGCATCCCAGGCAATTGGATAGGGCGCAAGCCTGAGAACGGCGGCAATGCCACAGAGCCAATGCATGATGTGGCTCCATGCCTCACCAAAGCAGATCAGCATGGTGTGGCTGCTCCCATCGCATTCAGCGGATGTGATGATGGGATGGATACGCAAATCAATGTAACGCCAACCATGCGCGTTGCCGGTAATGCACAAGGTAATTTGGCGGTGGCAGTTGGCACTGACCTCTACAACGGCGCAATCACAGGCGATGTGGCTTGCACTATGTCAACACATGGCGGTGATGGAAATGGAACTGGCCCGACAGTGATGCAAGCCATGGCCGTGCGCCGCCTCACCCCTGTGGAATGCGAGAGACTCCAAGGCTTTCCAGACAGCTACACAGACATCAAATCAAAGAACAAGCCAACGCCTGACGGGCCACGCTACAAGGCCTTGGGCAACAGCATGGCAGTGCCTGTGATGGCATGGATCGGACAGCGCATCGAACAAGTAGAGGCAATATGCAAGCAGAACAAATAGCCAAGCAGCTCGGCAACGCAAAGAAAGCCAACGGCCAGTGGGTGGCAAGCTGCCCAGTACCTGGCCACGGCAAGGGCAATGGAGACAAGAATCCCTCACTCTCAATCAGCATCAACGATGACGGCAAACCCTTGTTCCACTGCCACGGTGGGTGCACGCAAGAAGATGTCTTCAACACCATCAAGGACATGCAGCTACTGCCAGAGCTGGAAGAGCGTCCCGATCCACTCGCCAACATCAAGCCATTGCCGCAGGTGCAGTTTGACCATGAGTGGGAATATCAGGACGAGAACAAGACAACAGTCTTTGTCAAGCAGCGCCTCAAGATAGGGGAGTCTGGCAAGACTTACCGGCTGTACAAGGTTGACGCTGATGGGCGGCGGCACACGACATTGGGAGATGCCCGCATCGTCCCTTACAACTTGCCTGAATTGCTTGACGCCAAATCAGCGGGGCGCATCATCTACTTGGTGGAGGGCGAGAAGGCGGCAGACGCATTGGCAACCCTTAAGGTCACGGCCACAACGGCGCACACAGGGGCGGGTAGTTGGCCCGAAGCCATCACAGAGTACTTCGCAGGCGCGAATGTGGTGATCTTGCCCGACAACGATCTTCCTGGCTGGCGCTACGCGCAGAAGGCCGTGGACGCAATCTTCGCCATCGCCAAGAATGTCAAGGTAGTGGACTTAGGACTCCAAGGCCAAGGAGACGATGCCTATGAGTTCATCCATGAGCAGGCAAAGACAAGGGAAGACCTGATTGAGCTGGTGAAGGCAACGCAAAAGCTGACATCCACAGATGTAACGATTCCCGAAAGGCTTATCGCGCTGAAGCTGGATGCGCCAATTGATGCAACACCACAACAACAGCTCACAGCTCCAGAGGACATCGCCAAGGAATTCGCGCCAGATCCAGCAGCAGAAGCAAAACCCGCCAAGCCAATCAAGACAGTCAATATTGAGTCGTGGGATGACATACAGGATGAGCCGGTCGAGTGGCTTATCCATGGGGTGCTGCCAGTCAAGGCGTTTGCGGCCCTCTACGGCCCGCCAGGCTCGTTCAAGTCATTCATTGCGCTCGACATGGCCGAGGCCATCGCCACAGGCAGGCCGTGGATGGGCAACCCGATAGAACGCCAAGGAGCCGTGCTGTACCTGTGCGGTGAGGGCTTTGGGGGATTCGGGGCGCGGATTAAGGCTTGCCAGATCCACCACAAGACGCCAAAAGGTGCGCCGATCTATGTGATCAGACACCAGCTCAACCTCAGATCAAGCGCCGAGGACTTCAACGCGCTCATGATCGCCATCGTGGCGCTGGTGGAGAAGACCGGCATGGAGTTCCAACTGATGGCGGTGGATACCTTGGCAAGGGCGTTTGGCGGCGGCAATGAGAACGATTCGGACGCCATGGGTTCATTCATCACCACCATGGGAAAGATCCAAGAGTTCCTCAACTGCGCCTTGATGGTGCTGCACCACAGCGGGAAGGACTTAGCCAAAGGCCTGCGCGGTCACAGCTCACTGCTTGGCGCGGTGGACACCCAGCTGGAGATCCTCAGATTTGAGGAGCAGGCCAAAGGCGTGATCAGCCTGACCAAGCAAAAGGACGGCGAGGACGGCATCAGATTCGGCTTTGAGATGGTCGAGATAGAGATCAGCGGGTCAAGCCTTGGCTTTGATCCCGTGGTCAGTCTGGCGGTCCAAGCCAGCGATGAGGCCGCCAATCAGGCATCAAAGAAGGCCTCAAAGGGCAACGCAGGGAACGCCGGAAACGGCAAAAACCAGCGCTTGGAGATGCTGTGTCTGGAGACTGTGGTCAAGGCCAAAGGAGGTATAAAGTATATAGACGGCAAACAGAGGATGGCCGTCAATTTGGAGGAATGGAGGCTGGAATTGTGGTCGAAGATGGGGTGCTCGGAAGAGGATCGGAACAAGTTCAACACGGCTTGGAGCAGGGCGAAGACTCGCCTCCAAGAGGTTGGGCTTGTCGGCATCAGGGATAAATTGGCTTGGTTGGAGTCAAAAGATGCGTCCAGTGACGAGTATTGATACTGTACAAATAAACAGCTTACAACTTACAAACGCATACATTTGCAAGTGTTTGTAATGTCACTCTTACAAATTACAAACCGAGAGTCTATAAGACTCGAGGTTTGTAAGAGAGTGAATGAAAGAATGAAAGGAAAGAGCGAGATGGCAACGAAACAGAAAACGAGAAAACCCAATCAGCTACCTTTGGTGGAGATTCCAAGTGATCGTGCAGATCCTTGGACGATTCACGTTCAATCTAAGTTGGTGGAACTGGAGTCGGTCAAGGCGGCCAGTGACAGGAAATGGGGAGAAAACCGACTGATTACTTTAGTAGACAGTGATGTCAGAGAGAAATTCTGGATTCAGAACAGTCGAGTTCACCAGTTCATCGCGGCAAAGGATCAGATCAAATTCGATTCGGCGGTGGCGTCCATGATCAGGGCGTTTGGCGTGTTGGACAACAAGGCAACCGAAAAAGGATTCCAGCCAGCCGCAGAACAGATTCCGAGGATTGAGTGGGAGATGAGCAATGGCCAGATCATGGTGGTCACCAGAACGCAGGCCGAGGCTTTAGCGATCCAGACATCCAGAACAGATCTGCGGGACGAGCACATCTGGAGCATGGAAGAACTAGAGGTCTTCATGGTCGAGCCAATCGTCCAAGAGGTCATCAAGATCAAGGCCATGATCCCAACAGCACAGGTCACCAAGTTCAGCTCAACCAAGCTGGGTGGTGAAACAGGATTTGATGACTTTGAAAATGATCTGGTATTCGGCGACAATGAGCCGACAGAGTTCAAGTTCAACTCAACAGCAGCAGAGAGGTTCAAGAATGGGACAAATTAAGCTTTTGGCGGCCTTAATCAAGGCAAAGGTACTGGCGGTAGTCCAGCGCGTTAAAACGGCTCTGAGGAGGGTTTAATCGTGCCAGGCAACCCAAAGCGCAGGCAGGATGTCGCAATGCTCAATCAGCTGCCCGAAGAGATGATCTTCAGCATGATCGAGGCAGGCAAATCCATTGCCGACATTTGCATTGATCTGGGCATCTCAAAGCGTGCGCTCGATGAATGGATTGACGAGAATGATCACGGTGCTATGATTACACGCGCGCGCACGCGTGCGGCTGACTTGATGGCCTGTGAGACTATCAAGATCGCAGACGGCATGGACATCGACCACGCGCAGCGCGATGTCCAGCGCATCCGCACTCGGCAATGGCTAGCCGAAAGGTGGGATCAGAAGACTTATGGCTTACAAAAGCAGGCGCAGGTGACGATCAACATGCAAGACCTGCGCATTGACGCGCTGCGCCATGTCGAGGTCATTAGCGACTTATCCACAGGGGAAGAGGCATGATTGGCGGCTTGGCCTGTGGACAACTGGCGTTTGCCGTGGCCGCGCATGTATAACCTGTGCGTAACATGCAAAGTAGTTAACATAATGGACATCGTGTAAAGCCGACAAATGCACGCATATCCACAAAGGCTAATCGAATCAACAACTTACGCCATTTCCGCGTCTGGAAGTTGTCCACATACGCCGAAGGTACTCACCGCGCTGGCGCGGCGGCTCGACCCCCCCCATCGCTCGGCGCGGCGGGGGCGGCTGATGGTGCACCCTAAGAGACAGCGAAACCCATGACCCACCCCCCTACCCCCACCCCCACAGCGCCCACCGTCCGCTCCAAAAAAAAATTGGCCGCAGCGCCCGATAACCCATTTGTCGAATTCGTCAAGCTCTACAAAAATAACCCTGTGCTCTTTGTCCGAGAGGTGTTGAACACTGAGCCTGATGGCTGGCAGATTGAGTTCCTGAATCACATTGCGGCAGGCAACCGGCGCATAAGCGTACGCTCCGGCCATGGCGTTGGCAAGTCAACGGCGTCAGCCTGGGCGATGCTCTGGTATCTATTCCTGCGCTTCCCTGTGAAGATTGTGGTGACGGCGCCAACATCCAGCCAGCTGTATGACGCCTTGTTTGCTGAAGTCAAGCGATGGGTGAAGGTGTTGCCGCCTGTGTTGTTTGACCAGCTGGAGGTGAAGCAGGACCGTATTGAGATGAAGGATGCCAATAATGAGGCGTTTATCTCGGCCAGAACATCCCGCGCCGAGCAGCCCGAGGCCTTGCAGGGTGTGCACAGTGACAACGTGATGCTGGTGGCTGATGAGGCCAGTGGTATTCCCGAGCAGGTCTTTGAGGCCGCCGCTGGCTCGATGTCTGGGCACGCCGCCGTGACGCTGCTTCTTGGAAACCCTGTGCGCTCTAGCGGATTTTTCTTTGATACCCACAACAGGCTGACGGCTGACTGGATCACGATGAAGGTGTCTTGCGCCGACTCGCCGAGGGTCAGTGAAGCCTACATTGAGGAGATGAAGGCGCGTTACGGCGAGGAGAGTAATGCGTACAGGATTCGCGTGCTTGGCGAGTTTCCGAGATCAGATGACGATACCGTCATCCCCATGGAGTTGCTTGAGCTGGCGATGAGCAGGGATGTGGAGGCGAGTAAACATGCGCCTTTGGTGTGGGGATTGGATGTTGCGCGGTTTGGCTCGGACAGGTCTGCCTTGTGCAAGAGGCAGGGAAATGCGGTGCTGGAGCCGATCAAAACGTGGAAAAACCTCGATTTGATGCAATTGACGGGTGCTGTTGTGGCCGAGTTTGAGATCCTTGTGCCGTCACAGCGCCCCCAAGAAATCCTTGTTGACTCGATTGGTTTGGGCGCTGGCGTGGTGGATCGCCTCAAAGAGTTGGGGTTGCCGGCGCGTGGAATCAACGTGGCCGAGTCACCGGCCATGGGCGGGACTTACAGGAACTTGAAGGCCGAGCTGTGGCACAAGGCCAAGGCGTGGCTTGAGCAGCGGGACTGCCGGATGCCCAAGGATGAGGCATTGATTGCTGAGTTGGCGGCTGTGAGGTACTCGTTCACGTCTAGCGGCAAGATCCAGATTGAGGGCAAGGATGAGCTAAAGAAACGCGGGATGTCTAGTCCTGATCGGGCCGATGCGTTTTGTTTGACGTTTGCCTCTGACGCGGTGATTGGGATGTATGGCTCGGCTGCGTCTACCAAGTGGAACAAGCCCTTGCGCAGAAACCTGCCTCGGGTTGCATAATTCGTTAATTCTTTAAGGGGTAAGAGATGAAGATGACTAAGGCACAAAAGAAGGTTGGCTCTGTGATGTCCGAGTACAAGGCTGGAAAGCTGCACTCTGGCAAGGGCGGCAAGGTTGTGAAGAATCCCAAGCAGGCCATCGCCATTGCGATGTCCGAAGCCAAGATGCCCATGCGCGGTGCACGCACTGCCAAGAACATGAAGACAAAGGGGATGCGTTAATGGCTACCTTAAAGCGCACCATGGATCAGGCCATGGACCAAGACGAGGGCTATGAGGGTGGCGATGAGGGCGAGAGCTGTCCCATGGCGACTCAAGACATCACCTTGAATCTGAAGAATCGCGGCAAGGCAATTGATGCCGCCGACTATGGCCCAGAGAATCCCGCGCTGCCAAATAAGCAGTACTGGATGAAGATGGCCGAGGAGTGGCAGGTGGAGCCAGAGGACGCGAAGATGAGTCTTTGCGGGAACTGCGCGGCGTTCAATCAGGAAGAGTCGATGCTTGAGTGCATTGCTGAAGGCATTGGCGAAGAGGGCGACCCTTGGGCAATGATTGAGGCTGGCGACTTGGGCTACTGCGAGATCTTTGACTTCAAGTGCGCGTCCAGCCGTACCTGTTCGGCTTGGGTGGCAAAGGAAGAGGGCGAAGATGAGGGCGAAGATGAGGAGCCTGAGTCACTCTTGACGATCAAGATTGGAGTCAAAGGTGAAAAGTAAGCCTGGACTTTATTCAAACATCCAAGCCAAGAGAGCGCGGATCAAGGCAGGCTCTGGCGAGAAGATGAACAAGCCTGGCACGAAGGCCGCGCCCAGTGCTGCTGACTTTAGGCTGGCGGCCAAGACGGCAAAGAAGCCTAAGAAGTGATTGCGCCGATTTGCATCTCGACAGTCAACGGCAAAGGTTTGCGGGTGATGCTCACAAGCATTGCCAAGTACTGTCCCGAAGTGCCTGTCTATTTGCGCGGTCCAGAGTCCATTATTGGCGGCTATGACACTGACCTGAAGATCTTTGGCACGCCAAGAAACTTTGGCGAAGATTACAACGATGTCATGGACCGCGCCTTTGCTGACGGCTTTGACTCTGTTGTCTGCGCCAACGATGACATTGTCCTGACCCCCACCAGCTACAAGCATTTGCTGGAGGATGTGGCGCAGCTCAAAGTCGAGACTGGTGAGCCTGTGGGCTGGGTTGCTGCGCGGTGTGATGCGGCGCGTCCTGTGCAGAATGTGCGCTCTAACCCCTTTGAGCAGCGGCTGCACTACTTCAAGTACCCCTATGAAGACGCCATTGTGCCCATGGAGGTGCTTAGTCCCATCTTTTCATGGATTGGCCGCGATGCGTGGGAGTGCTTCAAGTTCCCCCCGCTGAACTGGTATTCGGATGATGTGCACTGCGAGGACTTGCGTGCCGCAGGCTTTCATCATTACCTGTCACGGTCCTATGTGCACCATGTTGGCAGCCAGACAATTGGCATGGATGGCAACCGGCTGACTCAGCAGGCCGTGCCATGGATTCGCAAAAACAGGCCGAAATATGCAAATGACTGGTTTGACACTTAACCTCGGATCTGGCAAGGACGCCAGACCTGATTGCGTCAATGCTGACATCCGCAGCGATGTTGGCGCCGATTGGGTGGTGGATATATCCAAATTGTCCTATGGCGAGGTGGTCAAGTTTGGTGACAAAGAGGTCACCATCAAGCCATTCTGCTTTGAGAAGATCTTGGCGTTTGATGTGTTGGAGCACATCCCTGATCTAGTGCAGGCCATGACCAACTGCCGTGATTTGCTTTGCGATGGCGGCGAGATGCACATCCATGTGCCTTACGAGTTGAGCCATGGCGCGTGGCAAGACCCGACCCATGTGAGAGCTTTCAACGAAAAATCTTGGGTGTACTACTGCGACTGGGCGTGGTACTTGGGCTGGAAGGGTTCCAAGTTTGAGATGACTCATTTGGAGATGCGTCTAAGTGAGTATGGCGCGAGCCTAAAATTGCCGCAAGACGAGGTGATGCGTTTGCCTCGCGCAGTTGACTCCATGTATGTTGTATTGAAGAAAGTGCCCTATGAAGACACCAGCCTGGCAGCGTAGTGAGGGGAAAAACCCGAAAGGCGGCCTCAATGCCAAGGGACGCGCCAGTGCCAAGGCCGAGGGCATGAATCTGAAAGCGCCGGTCAAGAGTGGCGACAACCCGCGCAGGGCATCATTCCTTGCGAGAATGGGCAACATGCCTGGCCCTGAGATGAAGGACGGCGAGCCAACGCGCTTGCTGCTGAGTCTCAAAAAATGGGGTGCTTCATCGAAGGCCGATGCGCGTGCCAAGGCCAAAAGTATTTCTGCAAGGAACAAAAAATGATCAACGACATGAACATCACCACCGACATCGCGGCCATCGAGCCGATGGATGACACCGAGTTGCAGGGCATTGTCTCTGGCGAGCTGGAGGACGCTGTCAGCTACATCGACTCCGATGTCTCCCCCATCCGAGCCAAGGGCACTGAGTACTATCGCGGCGACCCCTTTGGAAACGAGGAAGATGGCCGCTCTCAGGTGGTGGCGATGGAGGTGCGAGACACTGTCTCGGCCATGTTGCCAAGCCTGATGAAGGTGTTTTTCTCCACCGAGAATGTCGTGGAATATGTGCCCCGCGGCCCAGAAGATGTGGCCGGTGCACAGCAGGCGACTGATTACGCCAATTACGTCTTCACCTCCGACAACAATGGCTTTATGACCACCTATGCCCTGTTCAAGGACAGCTTGGTGCGCAAGTGCGGCATTGCCAAGTACTGGTGGGAGGAGGTCGAAGAGGTCAAGATTGAGGAATATTCTGGCTTGGATGACCAGACCTTGCAGGTGTTGATGCAAGAGGGTGCAGAGGTCAAGATTGTGGTGTCTTACCCAGAGCCTGGCGCTGTGCCGCAGATGGACATGACCACCGGCCTGCCAATGCCTGTGCCGATGATCCATGATGTTGAGATCAAGCGCAGCACCAAAGATGGCCGTATTCGGATCATGGCCGTGCCGCCAGAGGAATTGATTCTGGACCGCAGGGCGCGGTCATTTGACGATGCTGGCATCATCGCCCACCGCCAGATGGCGACTGTCTCTGACTTGATCGCCATGGGCTATGACCAAGAAGAGATTGAGGAAAACATCTCCTCCACTGACTTGGACTCCAATGACGAGTACTTGGCACGCCAGCCACTGTCCACCACCATGGGCGCTGGTGACAGCTTGAATCCCATGCAGCGCAGGGTTTTGTACATCGAAGCCTATATGCGCGTGGACTTTGACGGTGACGGCATCCCCGAGCTGCGCAAGATTTGTTGCATGGGTTCTGGCTACACCATGGTCAGAAACCTGCCAGCCAGCTACATCCCCTTTGTGGACTTCCCTTGCGATCCAGAGCCACACACATCTCCTTTGGAAGCCATGTCGATCTTTGACATCACGCATGACATCCAAGAGATCAAGTCAGAGATCATGCGCAACACCTTGGACTCGCTGGCGCAGTCAATCCACCCGCGCACGGCTGTGGTCGAGGGGCAGGTCAATATTGACGATGTGCTGAACAACGAGACTGGCGCCATCATTCGGATGAGAGCGCCTGGCATGGTGCAGCCGTTCAGCTCACCCTTTGTCGGCCAGCCAGCCTTTGCCATGATGGACTACATGGACCAGATGCGCGAAGACCGCACCGGCATGTCCAAGGCCGCGATGGGATTGGACGCTGATGCGTTGCAGTCAACCACCAAGGCGGCGGTTGCGGCCACTGTCAGCGCCAGCCAGTCAAGGCTTGAGCTGCAAGCTCGGATCTTGGCCGAGGGCATGAAGAAGCTCTTTAAGGGTATTTTGTATCTCATGACCACCCACCAAGACAAGCCCCGCATGGTGCGTTTGCGCAATGAGTGGGTGCAGATTGATCCTCGCGTTTGGGATGCCAGCATGGATGTCAATGTCAATATTGGCTTGGGCAATGGCGATGTGAACGAGAAGATCAACGCCTTGAATATCATCATGCAAAAGCAAGAGCAGATCATGGCTCAGTTTGGCCCGATGAATCAGATCGCGTCCCTGCCCATGTACATCCGCACCCTGCAAAAGGCCATTGAGTTGTCTGGCTACAAGGACGCATCCAGCTACTTCAACACCCTGCCTGCCGACTTCCAGATGCCGCAGGAAGAGCCACAGCAGACACCAGAGCAGGTGCTGGCGCAGGTGCAGGCTCAGTCAATCCAAGCCGACATCCAGAAAAAGGCCGCCGAGCTGGAGTTGCAGCGCGAGAAGATGATCCGCGATGACGATTATCGAAGAGATCAACTGGCGCAGGACTTAATGCTCAAGAAATACGAACTTGAGTTAAAGTATGGGACACAAATCAGCACTGCCGAGATTGCGGCAATGCAGAATTTAGATCGTGAGGCCATGAAGCAGCAGGCCAGCATCATCCAACAGGCGGTGCAAACTGCGGCGAATGTGCCTCCACCCATCAACCTTAATGGAATGGCTCAATGAACGAAGAACAGGTTAGAAAAGGCCGCAGGTCCGAACAATTCTTACAAGATGAGGTGTTCGCCACGGCCTTGGAAAAGATGCGTGGCGACTTGCACTGGGAGTTTGAGAGCAGCAAGCCCGAGGAGGCTTCAAAGCGTGAAGTGATCTGGGCGCAGTTGCGTGCCATTGAGAACTTTAAGAACGAACTGACCAAAATGATTGACAACGGCAAGGTGGCGCAACGCGCCATTGAGCGTGCGCAGAAGAATCTTGTTTAAATAAGGAAATCGACCAATGCAAACAGTAGCACCAACGCCAGCGGCGAGTGTTGTACAAGGTCCAATGAATATGGCTGAAGCAGCCGATGCACTTGCTGGGATGCTCCCCGATGAGGGACAAGAGGAGAGCAGCGAGGCGCAGTTGCCCGATGAGGGCGCGGCGGGAGATGAGGAGTTGTTGGATGATGCAGACGCATCCAGCGATGAAACTGATCCCGAACAATCCGAAGAAGAGGGAGATCCCGAGGAGGAAGACCAGCCACAAGTCTTCACCGTCAAGGTTGACGGTAAAGAAGTCGATGTGACGCTGGAGGAACTTCAAAAGGGATATTCAAGGACTCAGGATTACACACGCAAGACTCAGCAAATTGCGGAGGTCAGGAAACAGACCGAGGCAGAGTTGCAAGAGGTGCGTGCCGAGCGTGAGCAATATGCTCAATTGTTAGGTGCTCTACAGGCACAGGTTCAGCAGGCAGCGCAGCCAAACATTGATTGGGATCGTCTTTATAACGAAGACCCCATCGAGTGGGTAAGGCAGCGCGAAGTGATGCGGGAGAATCAAGAGAAGGCGGCGGCTATTCAATCCGAACAGCAGCGGCTGGCTCAGTTATCCCAGCGAGAACAGCTACAACAGCGCGAGGCGTTGTTGGCTCAAGAGCAAGAGGCTTTGGTGGCGGCCATCCCTGAGTGGAAGGACGCGAAGAAGGCTCAAGCTGAGAAGGCAATGCTTGTTCAATTCGGTCAAAAGATCGGATTCACACCTGATGACCTTAAGAATGTTGTTGACCACAGGGCGGTTGTGATGCTGCGTAAAGCGGCTCTCTATGACCAGATGATGTCCAAGCGCGGACAGATCAAGCCAGTGACCAATAACGGCCCAAGACCTGCCAAGCCTGGTGCAGCAGGGAGAGTTTCAAGCAATACAGAAGCAATGCGAGCACAACAGCGTCTAGCAAAAACTGGCCGTGTCGATGATGCGGCTGATGCAATCTACAAACTCTTGAAATAAGGAATCATCATGACCATCGTAAGTAACACATTTACAACCTATAGTGCTAAAGGCATTCGGGAAGATCTTTCAAATGTAATAACAAATATCTCACCAGAAGAAACGCCGTACCAATCAAACATTGGCCGCGAGACTATCTCCAACACCTTGTTTGAATGGCAAACCGATGTACTGGCAGATGCCGCCGCCAACGCCCAGTTGGAAGGTGACGATGTCGGCACATTCGACTCAGTGACTGCCACTGTTCGTTTGACCAACTATGCTCAGATCGCTCGCAAGACCATCGTCTTGTCGAACACTGAAGAAGTTGTCAACAAAGCTGGCCGCCGCTCTGAGTTGGCTTATCAGATCGCCAAGCGCGGTGCTGAGTTGAAGCGCGACCAAGAATTCACATTCTTGAATGGCGCTGTTGCTGCTGCTGGTAACACCACCACAGCTCGCGCTACCGCCTCTTTGGGCGCATTTGTCAAGACCAACACTGACAAGCAAACCAACGGCGTTGACCCAAGCTACACCACCCTGCCAAACAGTGCCCGCACTGACGGCAACGTGCGCACCTTTACTGAAACCATTCTCAAGAATGTGATTCAAAAGGTGTGGACTGCTGGCGGCACACCAAAAATCCTAATGGTTGGCCCTGTCAACAAGCAGCGCGTTTCTGGTTTTGCTGGTATTGCATCTTCACGCTTTAATATTAATGGCGGCGAAAAACCTGCTACTTTAATTGGCGCGGTTGACCTATACGTGTCAGATTTCGGGACCGTTGCCGTAATTGCGAATAGATTTCAACGCGAGCGCGATGCATGGGTGATCGATCCTGAGTACGCAAAGATGACTGTCCTGCGTCCTTACCAACAAGTTGAGCTTGCCAAAACAGGTGACGCTGAGAAGCGCATGTTGTTGATCGAATTCGGCCACAAGGTGTTGGCAGAAAACGCACATGGTCTGGCAGCAGACTTGATCACTTCTTAATCAATTAAGAGGAAAGGGGGAGGAGAAATCTTCCCCCTACTTATATGGAAAAACGATTTTTTGATGTAAACCCCGACACTGGGATCACCCGCACATGGCACTACAACGATTTGACTGATGAGGCAACGATTCAGACAACTCAAGATCTGACTGCCGTCATCGAGGCCAACAAGCGCGACTTGGCTGCCATTGATGAGAAGGCTACATGGAAAGGCGAATGGCATCACGTTGCCAGCATCCCTGAGTCCCTGTACTACCAGATGAAGGCCGAGGGCAAGATTGATGACCAGGCTTACATGAAAAAATGGCTCAACGACAGTGACAACAAATTCTTCCGAGTCCGACCAGGGAAAGTATGAACTACATCGCAGTCTGCACCCCAGCGCGGGATCAAGTACACACCAACTACACCTATTGCATGGTCAACATGGTGGCGTACCACACGCTCAACACCACTGATGCTGTGAGCTTGAAGATCCTGCAAGGAACACTGATCCAGAATCAGCGTGCTGATCTTTGCTTGGATGCGATGCGCGAAGGTTGCAGCCATATCCTGTTCATTGACTCTGACATGACATTCCCGCAGGACATGATCCAGCGACTGCTGGCGCATGATGTGGACGTTGTGGCGGCCAACTGCGCACGGCGCAGGATGCCAACAGGTCCAACTGCGCAGAATTACGATGAGAACGGCAAGCGCCAGCCCATCTACACCATGCCCGAATCAACAGGCTTGGAAGAGATTGGATCTGTCGGCACTGGCGTGATGATGATCAAGCGCAATGTCTTTGAGGGCATGACAGAGCCATGGTTTGATATGCCTTGGCAGACTGACACTCGCGGCTACATGGGCGAGGATGTCTTCTTTTGTAAAAAGGCTCAAGAGATGGGCTACAAGGTGTATATTGACCATGATGTCTCGAAAGAGATCGGCCACATTGGCACGTTTGAATTCAGACACGAACACACTTGGATCGTCAAAGAAGAGATGGAAAAAGAGGCAGTCTAATGGCACTCACGACATACACCGAACTAAAGGCCTCGCTGGCCGACTGGCTCAACAGGTCAGACTTGACGGCCACCATCCCTGACTTCATCAGCCTGGCTGAATCGCAGATTGAGCGCCAGCTGCGCACCCGCCAGATGATTGTGCGAGCCAATGCAACATTTGCGGCGGCTGCTGAATATGGCACTGTGCCTGATGACTTCTTGGAAGCCAAGGCCATCAAGATCAACACCAACCCAGTGACCAACCTGACATTTCAGACAATTGACGCCATGGATCAGTTGTCGAACACCACCTACTTGTCCAGCGGCAAGCCACTGTATTTTTCGGTGGTTGGAAACCAATTCCGATTGCTTCCAATCCCTGACGGCGCATACACGGCAGAGCTGGTGTACTACGCCAAGTTGACAAAGTTGTCATCAACAGTTGCAACCAACTGGCTGCTGACACAGGCGCCTGATGTGTATTTGTATGGCTCTTTGTTGCAGGCTGCGCCATACCTGCAAGACGATGCGAGAATCCCTGTGTGGTCATCGCTTTATCAGGCAGGACTAGATCAGTTGCAGATTGCAGATGATCGCGGTTCTACATCGGGCGGTGCGATTTTGGCAAGAGCAAGGACATTCGGATGATGATTACCACCACCAAGGGCGAGATGGACGAGTCACTGCTTGAAAAGCGTGAAGGATCTCTCGACAACGATACCGAGACAACGAGCTGGGTAGAGTATTGGTTGGATGGCGAATTGGTGCATCGGTCTGTCCACATGGCTCTCAAAAGCAGTGTCTTTGCTGATGGCATCAGTCAACAAATTTAAGGAATAAACCATGGCCAATACACAAGCGATGTGTACGAGTTTCAAGGGCGAGCTGCTGGTCGGCCACCACAATTTCGGCACTGGCGTCATTCGCGCAGCGACCACCGCCGACACATTCAAGGCCGCCTTGTACTTGGCCTCTGCCACTGTCAATGCCTCCACCACGGCCTACAGCTCATCTGGTGAGGTGACAGGTACAGGATATACCGCAGGCGGTGTGACAGTGACATTTGGCACACCTCCAAGCACCAGTGGCACGACAGCTTTTGTGACGCCAAGCGCCAGCATCAGCTACTCAGCCGTCACATTGTCAACAGCATTTGATGCGGTCCTGATCTACAACTCGACCCAGTCAGACAAGGCAGTCAGCGTCCACACATTCGGCAGTCAGACAGTGACTGCTGGGACATTCACCCTGACCATGCCGACCAACGATGCAAGCACTGGCCTGATCAGGCTGGCTTAAAGCAGGGGCAGCGGCATGGCTGCATATGGAACAGGCTATTACGGGCTTGGCGTCTACGGCATAGGCAATGTCGTTATCAGTGGCAATTCGTCTGCCACTGCTGTCGGCAATTTACTAGCAGACCGATCAATCCAAGAAGATGGCACGATTGCCACAGGCAATGTCGGCACAGTCGGGCTGACTGTCTCCATTGCCATCTCTGGCAATGCGTCCACCTGTGCTGTTGGATCGGTCTTAGCGACATCAACCCTTGCAGTCACAGGCAATGCGGCAACCTTGGCGGTTGGCAGTGTCACGGCGACCAGGGCAATTGATGTATCTGGCAATGCCGCGACTGGCGCTGTTGGCTCTGTTGGCATCACCAGCACCACATCCATCACAGGCAATGCCGCCACTGGCGCTGTCGGTACGGTTGGCGCAGAGGTTATTTCGTTCCAAGACATCACTGGAGTCGAAGGCACAGGCGATGTCGGCACTGTTGGCAATGTCGTATCCATTGGGATCACCGGCGTTGAATCAATTTGCGCTGTTGGCGTGATGATTGGATTTGGCTGGGGAGCCATTCCAGACACCAGCGAGAGCTGGACACCAGATTCAGACACATCGGCAAGCTGGACACCAGTCGCTGATTCCTCTGAGAGCTGGACACCTGTTTCAGAATCATCAGAATCTTGGACAGATTTAGAAGACAATTCAATCACTTGGCAAGAGGCCGCATAGGAGTTTCATCATGGCAGATACCACCACCACCAACCTATTACTCACAAAGCCCGAAGTCGGTGCAAGTACTGACACATGGGGGACAAAAGTCAATACAGACTTGGACACGATTGATGCTGTCTTTGCGGCTGCTGGCACAGGCACATCAGTTGGCTTGAATGTCGGCTCTGGGAAGACATTGGCTGTGGCTGGTACTTTGACTGTTACTGGCAGTGCGACTGTTGAGTTTGCTGATGGCTCTGCCGGATCACCATCCATCACAAACGATGGCGACACCAACACAGGCATCTTCTTCCCTGCGGCTGACACTATTGCCTTTTCTGAAGGTGGTGTGGAGGCTATGCGCCTTGACAGCGCAGGCAACATGGGTCTTGGTGTTACGCCTAGTGCTTGGGGTTCAGCTTATTACAAAGCAATTGAGGGTGGAGATGGCGGTAATCAAAGTGCTATTGCCTTTCGCACTGATTCAAATGGCGTAGAGCTTTTTGCTAATGCGTTTTTTAATGGCACAAACAATATATATAAATATACTGGTACTGCTGGATTTTATCAATTAGCTGGTAATACCCATGCTTGGTACAACGCCGCCTCTGGCACAGCAGGGAACACAATCAGCTTCACCCAAGCAATGGTTCTGGATGCTAGTGGGAATTTGGGGGTGGGTGCAACGTCTATTGGATACTCTGCAAAATCTCAGTTTGTTAAACAAGGCTCATCATCTGCAAACAACTCGGTTACTGATTCTGCTGTGCTGGCTTCAAATGCAAGCGGTTCAGCATCTGAAAATATTGGACTAAGGCTTAAAACTGGAGCTGGTATTAGTGGAATATCTGTTGTCAGTCAATTGGTTTCTGCTGGCAATAACGCCCTTGAGCTTTACACAGTCGAATCAACACCACTTATATTAGGAACGAACGCCACAGAACGAGCCCGTATCACCTCCGGCGGTGACTTGCTGGTGGGGAAGAATAGCTCTGATTCAAGCGTGGCAGGCATTGAATTAAGGTCGTCAGGTATTGCAACATTTACAAGAAGCGCAGACACAGTTTTATTTGTAAACAGACTTACTAATGATGGTACTTTAGTTGAATTTGCTCAAGCAACAACTATTGAAGGCACTATTTCAGTCTCAGGCACAACTGTGTCCTACAACGGTGGTCACTTATCTCGTTATGCTCAGACACCCACAGCCAAAGACGAGTCACTGGTTAAAGGTACTGTGCTGTCTAACCTTGATGCAATGAATGTTTATATAGATGCTGAAGGCAACCCTGTTGATAACGAACAATTAAACAAAGTCAAGGTTTCTGACACCGAAGGTGATGCCAATGTTGCTGGTGTGTTCGTTAATTGGTCACATGATGAAGACCACAACGTGGACGAAATCAACATGGCTATGACTGGCGACATGATTATCCGCATTGCCCAAGGAACAACAGTTCAGCGTGGTGATTTGCTCATGTCCGCAGGGGACGGTACTGCCAAGCCTCAAGGCGATGACATTGTTCGTTCTAAGACAGTTGCCAAAGTCACATCAACCCATGTCACTTGCACATACGCAGACGGTTCTTACTGTGTGCCTTGTGTATTGATGGCTTGCTAAAAGGAAATATATGACCACCACTTGGACAATCTCCCAACTTGACCGTCAAACCTCTGATGGATTTGTAACCACTGCCCACTGGCAAGCCACAGCAGTAGATGGTGAGCATTCAGCCTCTATTGTTAACACTTGCTCATGGTCTGATGGCACTCCCACCGTGGACTATGCCGACCTGACAGAAGCAACAGTCCTTGGCTGGATTTGGGCAAATGGTGTGGATAAGGACGCAACAGAAGCGGCTCTAGCGGCTCAGATTGAACTGAAGAAGAATCCTGTTAAAGCCACAGGAGTGCCTTGGTGAACGAGGTGGAAAAAGAGTTTGCCATCCATCAGGCGATTTGCGATCAACGGTACAAGGCCATTGAGGACAAGCTGGAGTCTGGCAAGAAGCGCATGGAGAAGATCGAGATCCAGCTGTACATCGTGATTGCTGCCATCTTGTTTGGACCAGGCGTTGCCGCTGACATCGTCAAGAAACTCTTGGGGCTATAAATTGATCCGATCAGCATCTGCCTGCTTGCAGCTGGACTTGTTAAGAACATTCAGGCTGGGTGCGAGCTTTTCCGTCAGGCGCAACAGTCTTTCGTTGAAATCAAGCAGACTGCTGATGAAGTCATTGCAATTGGCAAAGAGGCTCAAGGATTCTGGAATCAGCTTCTCAAGTTCTTTGGTGGGAAGCCAAAGCCAAAGCAGTCATCGTCAAAGCCTTTGGCGAAAAAGAAGTCAGCCTATGTCGCAGTTGATGAGACACAGGTCAAGATCGACATCGTCAAAAACCTGACTGAGTTTTTCAGACTGCAAGAGCAGTTGGCTGCACACATCAGAGAAGAGGAAGAGAAGAGCCTAACAGTCTATGACCCCAATCAGAACTTGATGGAGGCGGCGCTCAAGAGAGTGATGGCTCAACAAGAAATGGACAGGCTTGTAGTGACGATTAGGGAGACGATGGTGTACCAGTCACCGCCAGAGATGGGTGCTTTGTACAGCGAGGTCTTCAAGATGCGGGAAGTCATCTCAGAGGAACAGGAAAAAGCTAGACTCAAGCAGGAGGCAAAGAAGAGGGCTGACAGATGGCAACGGCGGCAGGAGCAAAGAAACGTCCAGCTAAAGCTGGCAGCAGTAGTAGCGACTACTATGTTCCTCCTCTACCTGTGGTTGTGGCTCCTCCTACTCAGTCGCTGGGGGAAGACGTGATGGGTTGGATCGCTGCATGTGTGTTGGTGGCTCTGCTTCTTCCGCTTGGCGCAATGCTTTATCTCGACATATTGGAGGTGAAGCATCAGGTGAAACAAGAGGTGGAAAAGGTAGAACGGTTAAGAAGACAACTGGAACAGGAAAGGCGCAAAAATGACAAGACATGAATTTTCACTGCTGGCGTTGACTGTTTGCGTTGGCATCCTCTGCGGCTTGCTAGTCGGTTGTGATGACCGCTTCAGATACCCTTGCCAAGATCCAAAGAACTGGGAACTTGCCGAGTGCAAGCCGCCAGTCTGCACCGCGACAGGCACATGCCCTGATCAACTTACCAAACCAGAGAAGGAGATTAAGTGATGGCTACAGTTGGATACAAACCAAACAACCGTCTATCACCAGAGGAGATTGAGGCTCGCGTGTGGGCTTGGGTAATCTTTGTGATCTCCATCATCTTGCTGGGCAGCTGTTTCAGCTTCATCTATTCTGTGACGTTCGTCACCCAACCCATGTCATCTATGGCCCCCATTGACAAGGTCTACACCAAGATGATCAACGACATCATGCTGCTTTGCACTGGCGTGCTGGGCGGTGTAGCTGGCCGCAAGGCAGTGTCTGCTGCTGTTGCCACGGCTACCGCCAAGGCAGAGACTATTGACAACGACAACGATGAGCCGCCAAAGCCATGAAGGATCTTCTTGGCGGTCTGCTGGTGCTGGTCCTTGTGTTTGGCGGTGGCTACTGCACCGGCAAGCACTATGAGCAAGAGGCCCAGCAGGCCGAGGTTGACAGGCTCAACACCGAGGCCAGAGCCAAGGAGGCGGCCTTAGAAGCCGCTGTAACAACCACCGCAAACGCATTGAGGGTAACGAATGAAAAAGCCAAACTTGCTACGAAGCAGCGCGATGCTGCTATTGATGCTGGCGCTTACAAGTTGCGGGTTCCTGTCAAAACGTCCTGCCCCGTACAGCCCACCGCAGATACCGCCACTCCCACCGGAAGTGGTGGAGGAGAAACATCAGCCGAACTTAGTCCAGAAGCTGGAAAAGCTTTTTTCGCTATAGCGGAGGAGGGTGACCGCGCCATCACCAAGCTGAATGCTTGCATTGATTTGTATAACCAAGCCCTTGAATCACAGAAAGGTATCAAATGACACAACTCACCGCCAACTTTTCTTTGCACGAATTGACCAAGTCGGACACTGCCTTGCGCAATGATCTGGATAACACGCCAGATGAAGAGGCAACAGAGAATCTGCGCCTGCTATGCGAAAAGGTTCTCCAGCCTGTGCGTGACCACTTTGGCAAAGGTGTCAAGGTGAACTCAGGGTTCCGCGCTCCAGCCGTAAACCAAGCCACTGGAGGGTCGAAGACCTCAGACCATTGCATGGGCCGAGCCGCCGATATTGAGATCCCTGGCGTTGCCAATGCCGATCTGGCTCAGTGGATTATGGATAACTTGGAATACACCCAATTGATTTTGGAGTTTTACACGCCAGGCATTCCAGACAGCGGCTGGGTCCATGTCAGCTATGACCCGAACAACCTCAAGAAGCAAGAGCTGACCGCCACCAAGGTGGCGGGCAAGACGCAATATTTGCCTGGTCTAGTCGCATAATTTAGGTCATGGCTACAAACCTCTCACAGCAGATCTCAACCCCAACGCAGCCAAACCTTGGCACGCCAGGGGTGGTCTACGATGAGAGGTTAATGGCTCAATCCTTTGGCGGCTTGAATGTCTACTTTTCCAAGCTCACAGCCATCTTTGCAGCCCTCTTTGGGCCAAGGGGTGGGAAGTGGATGAACAACCCTTATGGCGTGTTTCAAGACTCCACAGACCAGACCGCGGCCAACACCACCACGGCCTACGCCATCACCTTTGACACCACTGACTTCAGCAATGGCGTCACCTTGTCGAATTCGTCAAGGCTGAATGTGGCGCAGTCTGGCATCTACAACTTGCAATTCAGCATCCAGTTTAAGAACACCACCAATGACGGCCAAGATGTTGATGTCTGGTTTCGCAAAAACGGCACTGACATTGCCAATTCAAACAGCAGGTTTCATCTGTCGCAAAGAAAATCTTCTGGCGACCCATCCCATTTGATTGCCGCGATGAACTTCTTTGTAAGTTTGGCGGCCAGCGACTATGTACAAATCATGTGGCGGCCAACAGATGTGGGTGTAAGCCTTGAGCATTTTGCCGCAGGCACTTCACCGACAAGGCCAGCCATCCCGTCAGTCATTGCCACTTTGAGCTTCGTGTCCAATTTGTCGCAAGAAACCGCATAATTCAGCCATGGCATTCGTACCCCTCAAAATCCCACCAGGCATCTACCGCAACGGCACTGAATATCAGTCTGCTGGGCGGTGGTTTGACGCCAACCTTGTACGCTGGTTTGAAAATACCCTGCGCCCGATTGGCGGGTGGCGTAAGCGTTCCACCAGCCAACTGACAGGATCATGCCGTGGCCTTTTAACTTGGCGCGATAACAGTGGGGATCGTTGGATCGCTGCTGGCACTCAATCCAAGCTCTACGCCATGAACGAGGCGGGGACGCTCAAAGACATCACCCCGACAGGGTTGACTGTTGGCATTGCGGACGCCGTTATCAAGACTGGCTATGGTTATTCCACTTACGGCAATTTTGCCTATGGCGTTGCGCGGCCAGATGTTGGCACTGTGACACCGGCCACCACATGGAGCCTTGACACATGGGGCGAGTACTTGGTGGCCTGTTCAGACGCCGATGGCAAGCTCTATGAGTGGCAATTGGGCTTCTCTACGCCAACCTTGGCGGTTGCCATCACCAATGCGCCAACAGGCTGCGCAGCTGTGATGTCCACTGCCGAGCGTTTCTTGTTTGCTTTGGGCGCTGGTGGCAACCCGCGCAAGGTGTCTTGGTGCGATCAGGAAAACAACACTGTCTGGACGGCTGCGGCCACCAATCAGGCTGGTGACTTTGAGCTGCAAACAGTTGGCGCGTTGAAGGCTGGCAAGAAGGTGCGCGGCATCAATTTGCTCTTCACTGATGTTGATGTGCACACCGCCAGCTATGTCGGCGCACCCTATGTGTACTCATTTGAGAAGGCTGGCTCTGGATGCGGTCTGATCTCCTCGCAGGCTGTGGCCGCCATTGACACTGCCGCCATGTGGATGTCTTCATCAGGCTTCTGGATATTTGACGGCTATGTCAAGCCACTGCCCTGCGATGTGTCTGACTATGTGTTTCAGAATCTGAACTACAACCAAGCCTCCAAGGTCTATTCGGTCCACAATTCCAAGTATGGCGAGATCTGGTGGTTCTACCCATCAAGCCAGTCAAACGAGGTTGATTCCTACGTCACATTCAACTACCGCGAGTCGCATTGGAACATTGGCTCCATGGCTCGCACCGCTGGCACAGACAGGGGTGTCTATTTGAATCCTCTGATGGTGTCAACTGACGGCTACATCTACGAGCATGAGGTTGGCTTTGCCTATGACGGCGGGACAGTCTATGCCGAGTCTGGACCATTTGAGATTGGTCAGGGTGACAACATCATGGCTGTGCGTCAGGTGATCCCTGATGAGCAGTCTCTGGGCGAGGTTGCCATCAGCTTTAAGACGCGGATGTATCCAACGTCAACCGAGACAACCCATGGTCCATATTCAGCCTCACAGCCAACTGATGCAAGATTCTCTGGCCGTCAGGTCAAGATGATTGTGACTGGTGACGTGCTGGACGATTGGCGCGTTGGCGTCATGAGATTGGAAGCTGTGGCGGCGGGTAAGCGTTAAGCCGCGCCGCAAAATAGAATACTGCAAAGGAAACGAACATGGCATACCGAGGCCCAGTAACAGTAGCACCAGCAGATGCTCAGCAAATTCTGCCGCCAGATTTTTTGAAGTCTGTTCCAAAAGAACTGCCCAAGGTAGTTACTAATGCAAGAACTGGTTTTAAAGAGGTTGACCCATCTTTAGACCCAAGAATTCGTGCAATTGCACCTCCTGCACCAACAGGTACGGGTAGACAGGCTTTCAGGCCACCTGGCCTTGATGGTTGGGAAATTCCATTGGACATCCCTGGACAACCCGCAACAGATGCGCGTGGCAATCCATTTCCAAAGTATGTGGCGAAATATGACCCACAAGGTAATTTTCAAGAGATTACAACTGCTGACAAATATTTTGTAACCGCTGGACAAGGCGACAAAGACAAATACGTCATCCCAAAAATTGACTTGAATGGTCGATTGATTTCAATGGGGTCTGGCACACCAGAGCAACAAAAGAAAAGTATTTTTAGGGTTCTTGCTGATACAGCCTTGGAGGCTGCACCGCTTTACTTGGCGGCTCTTGGCGGCGCAAGTTTGCTTGGTGGTAGCAGTATCTTTGGCGGTGCAGCTGGCGCTGGCGGTGCAGGTGCAGGTGCGGCTGGTGCAGGGGCCGCCGGTGCGGCTGGTGCTGGCGTACCTGGCGGCTTGCTGGGCAGCACATTGCCTGCTGGTGCAGGTGCTGGTGGCTTCTTTGCGCCTGGCGTTACAGCAGGGGCGGCCACCTTGGGCATACCAACAATGACAGGCGCACCAGCAGGTGTTACGCCAAGCGTTGCGGGTGGATTGCCAGGCGCATCATCATCAATCCCTACAACATCAGCGGTGACAACATCAACAGTAGCTGGTGCACCTGCTGCCGCAGCTCCAGCAGTTGGTGCAGGTGCAGATATACCAGCTTCTACACCATCTGGCTATGGATATACGACCCCTCCTGGTGAGTTTATGGGGCCAATTGCGCCTACCAGCACTGGCCTTATTTCTGATGTTTTAGGCTTTGCCAAGGAAAATCCACAACTGACAGGGGCGGCGATTGGGGCTATAACTGGCGCAATTGATGCTGCCAATGCGCCTAAAGAGCAGACCACCACCACGTCAATTGATCCTGAAATCAAAGCAAAGTACATGGAGAATTTGGCGCGTGCAGAGACTGCCGCCGCCAACTTGGGCGTGCGTCAGTTTGCACAGCCTGGCCAGATGTACACAGATGCTGAAAAGCAGCTCTACAACCTTGGCATGACGCCATTTGGCGCGGCTGATATTCAGCAGTTCTTTAACCCATACGAGGAGCAAGTAGTCCAAGGCGCTTTGGGAGATATTGAGCGTTCACGCTTGATGCAAGACATTGCCGACAGAGAAAGAGCTTCTCGGGCTGGCGCTTTTGGTGGTTCACGACAGGCTGTTCAGTCTGCACTGACAAATGAAGCTGCATTGCGTCAGGCGGCCACAACAGCATCAGGCTTGCGTCAAACTGGATTCAATACTGCCGCCAACCTTGGACTGTCTGCACGTCCTTTGAACATGGCCGGTCTGACAACATCTATGGGTCTTGGCGCTCAACGCGATGCGTTAAGACAAGCCGAGCTTGATGCCGCACGCAATATTGAATTGGAGCGTTTGGGCATCACTAGCGGCGCACTCGGATTGCAGCCAGCCAGAACTGGCGAGACATCAAGCCAGCCTTTGTACACCAGTGGCGTTGGCAGTGCATTGTCTGGCGGCCTGACTGGCGCTTATATTGGTTCACTGTTAAAGCCAACTTGAGGTAAAGAACATGGCGACATCATTTGATATGGGATTGCTTGGCGATCTATTTGGCGGTGGCGGTGAGACTGGCCTTGAGGGCTACTTGACGCCAGCGCAGCAGGCCGCAATGCGGCAACAAGGCCTGTTGCAGGCCGCCTTGGCTATTGGTCAGGCCAGTGGCCCCAGCACTACGCCGCGCTCCTTGATGCAGATCCTTGGCTCTGGCGTTGCCGCTGGTCAGCAAGGTTATGCCGAGGCGCAAAAGAATGCCATCACCAACTTGCTGACTAAGCAGAAGATGGATGAATACAAGCGCCAATTGGCGCAGCAAGAGGCTTATCAGCGTTTCATCATGGGCCAGCCTACCGAAGGCATGGAGATCAGTCCACAGCAAGCTATTTCGGCGCCAGGTATGCCTGTTGGTCCAACAGTTCAGCGTGCAGAGATGATCGGCCAACCAGCGCCAAGAGTCTCCCCTACTGGCGCGGCCAACTTGAGTCCACAAATGCGCCAACTGTTGGCCGCCTTGCCTGCTAAAGAAGGCATTCCAGAGGCGTTGAAGTTTATGCAGCCGCCAAAGACCGTTGGCGCGCCATATAAAGGCGCTGATGGAAAGTATTACATTCAAACAGAAACTGGAGGCGCAATTCCAGCGCCAGTAACGCCAGCCGACATGGGTGCTGAAGAATATGGTTTGCCAACTGCGCAAGTTGTAAATGGTCAGACTCAGATGGTTCAATACAACAAGTATGGTCAGCCTAGAGTTGTTCCTGGCGCAACACCTTACGAGCCATCTCCAGCAGAAGTCAAATTGTTGCGTGAGGCTGGCGTACCAGTCACCATGGAAAACATCATGGCGATTCGTAAATCAGCTACATCTCAGACCACCAATATTTTGAACGCCGAGAAAAAAGGTGTTGAATTGGCATACGAGAATGCCGTCAAAGATCTTGGTATATCAAGAGACATGGCGAGAGCTGCAAATTCAACAATTGCAAATGTCGAAAGAATTTTGCCTGCACTTGATACAGCCATCACCGGACCAGCAGCGGACACAAGAACAACATTCCTACGCATTGGTAAGCAGTTGAATATTGCTGGCGAAAATGCAGATCAAGTTCTTAAAAATACAGCGATTGTGGTGCAAGGTTTAGCGCAGCAAGAGTTGTCAGCCGCCGAACAAATGCGCGGCCAAGGTGCATTGACTGAAGGCGAAAGAGCAATTCTGCGCAGAGCTGCTGGTGGCGACCAAAGTTTGACGGCAGGCGAATTGCGTGTTGGATTGTTGGCGGCACAGCGTGTAGCAAGAATGAGAGCTGAATCGCATGGACAGTTATTGCAAACAGCCGTCAAATCAATACCTGCACTTTCATCAATTGCGCCGATGTATGAAGTTCCAGTCTATGGCGCACAAGCTCCAAATCCATTGCCAAATCTAATTCAACAAGAGCTTGATCGGCGCAGGTCACAAGGGGGAAGACGATGAGTGATGGACTAAGCCAATTCAGCATGGACGAGCTGGAGGCCATCCAAAGGGGTGACCTTTCAAGCCTATCTATGGACAAGTTGATGTTGTTGCAACAAGTTACTGGCGGTATGCAAGGCCAACAACAAGAGCCGACACCAATGGCTCCAATCCCTGTTGCAGTACAGCCACCAGCCCCTACTCAAAGATTGCGTGCAATTGCGCAGGGTGCAACACTGACTGGCGCTGATGAGGCAGAGGCTTATTTGCGATCAATGGCTGGCGAAGACTATGGCTCTGCATTGGCCGACATCAGATCAAAAACAAAGGCGTACCAGCAAGAATCGCCATATGAGGCACTTGGCTATGAGGCTTTGGGCGGCTTATTGCCTGCGGCTGCCGTAACTCTTGGAACTGGTGGCACATCAGCGCCAGCAACAGGTCCGATAGTTGCCAAAACGACAGCAGATGTTGTAAAAGCATTGGCTGGGACATCTGCACTTGGCGGCGCTTATGGAGGCGTCACAGGATTTTTATCAGGTGAAGGCGATGTACTTGATCGTGCAGCAAAAGTGCCTGGCGGTGTTGCAGTAGGCGCAACAGTGGCTCCTGCCGTCAAGACATTGATCACTGGTGGCGGGATGCTTGTTGACAAGGTCACAGACTTTGCACGCCGCCTTGCTGGTGGCCGAGGTGCAAAAGTAGTTGAAACTGAATTGCAACGGCTTGCTGGCGATACTGGTTTGACGACTGATGAAATTATTGATCGCATTGCTCGCGGTGAGATCATGGCTGAAAACGCCACATTGCTTGCTGCTGTGCGTGGCTTGTATGCGCAAGGTGGAAAGCCATCAACCACATTGATGTCATCTCTGACGCGCCGTCCAGAGCAGTTGCGCACTGAGGTGCTGACAGATATGCAACAGAAGCTGGCAAGCCAGCCTGGCAATGTATTGCGCCAATTCAAGTTGAATGATGACCAGTTGCGTCAGGTCGAAAAAGAAGCCTACAAGGAAGCATTTGGCACTGGCGGCGTCATTGACTCTCAGTTGCTTGGTAGCGTTACAGATGCTTTGAAACGGTCACCGCAGTCTGTCAAAAACATCAATGATGTCTATATCGCAGAAACAGGCAAAAAGCCATTCTTCAGCTTTGACAAGAGTGGCAATGTTGTATTCAGCAGAGCACCTACACTGGAAGATGCAGAGATCATCCGCAGGGGTATTCAAGCATCAGTGGATGAGGCTTATCAGTCTGGCCGTGGCCGTGTTGGCGAGGCACTTAAAGGTGTTGAGCTTTCATTGCGTGATGCCATTGACACTTCTTCTTCAAAACTGGCTGACGCCAGATTACAGGCGGCAACACGCCGCACCGCAAAAGATTCTTTTGATGATGGCCGCAAAGTATTTGGCAAAAGTGCTGATGAGGTGGCTGTTCTGGTTGAGGACTTGTCTCAAAAGCCTGGTGCTTTGTCAGCTTTCCGCGCAGGCACGATGGACGCCATCCGCAATCGCATGACAACAGGCACACGCAAATCAATGATGGCTAACCTGTCAGATGAGAACACCAAAGAAGGCAAGATCTTGCGCACCATTTACCCGCAAGACGAGTTACCAGGCATTTTGGACCGCATCGCAACGGCTGCACAGTCTCAGCGTGCGGCCTCATATATTCTTGGCGGCTCTCAGACAACGCCAACCTTATTGCAGGCGGCTCGCACAGGCATGAACATTTCGGCTGAAGAGGTTGCTAATGTGATGACCGCCAATCCAGTGACGATGATTTCGTCAGCCGTGAACATTGTGAAGAAGGTTGCAGCGCAGCAGAATAAGAATATGACTGAGGCACAGCGTGATCAAGTTGCAAAGATACTTGTATCTGAGGATCCAAACTTAGTGCGTAGAGCTTTGGTTGATGAAAGCGCATTTGCTTTGGTGCAACAAAAAATCAATGACTTTGCACGCTTTGCTGGCAAGACTGTGCCATACAGCTTGACAGGCATTACGGCTGGAAGAGTACCAGGCGCATTCCAAGGACAATAAATCATGGCAGATTACCTTGACTACTTGATGGGCCTTGGCGAGACTGGCGCCACACTTGGTAGTGGCGCAGCGGCTGGCTTGTTGGGTATGCCATATGGCGTGTACAAGGGAGCCACCAGTGGCAAGCTGGGCACGCGAGAAGCCAACAGGATCGCCGAGGAAGAGGCTCGCAAGTTCATGGAGCAGTACACCTACCAACCCCGCGGCGATGTCGCGCCTGCGATGCTGCAAAGCATTGGTGGCCTGCTTGAGTCAAGCAAACTGCCGCCAGTTATTCCCGAAGTAGGGATGCTGGCATCAATACCTCGGCAGGCTTATGCCGCGCAGGCTGAACGCGCTGGCATGGCCGCCGAGCGCAAAGTCGCGCCAATGGTTGAGCGCACCATGAAGAAGGGTGGCGTTGGTGCTGGCCTGCTGAGTGATATGGCGCAGGGTAGCGTGAGTCCTCTTGATGTTTATCATGGTACACCTCACACATTGCCACCCACACCCCGCAACCCTTTGGGTGAGTTTGATGCTTCCAAGATTGGCACTGGTGAGGGTGCTCAAGCGTATGGGTACGGCATTTACACGGCTGAAGCGCCTGCTGTAGCAAAAGAATACCAAAAGCAACTTGGCACTCAGATGAAATATAAAGGCCAAGAATTCTATGATCCAATTGTTGGCAGAAAAACTGGAACAACTGGCAATACTGAGATTGATGACTATTTACTTTCTTATCTTGGTGATACTGGCGTTATTCGTAAAGAATTGCTAAATGCAGCAAAAGAAATGAGGTCGTCAAAGAATCCTCAAGCGGCAAAAGAATATCAAAAATTAATGTCTGAGTTTAGAAAAGTAAGACCAGATGTAACGGCTGCAAACACAGGAAATTTATACAAAATTGATTTGCCTGATGAAAAGATTGCAACCATGCTGGATTGGGATAAGCCATTAAGCGAACAACCTAAAAATGTTCAAGCAGCATTGGCAAAATATGACCCCGATATGTACCATCCTAGTGGAAATGACTACTCTCCAGAGGAAAGAGGTCAATGGATATATATGCGGCTAGCAGGCAACACAACACAAAAAAATGCAAGTAATAAATTAAAAGAAATGGGCATACCAGGCATTAAGTATCTTGATGAATTAAGCAGAAGACCAGGCGTTGCGTCTATGACTCAAGCTCAAATTGATGCCCGTATTAGCTCATTAAAGAAAGATATAGGCTCAGGATTAGGTAATCAGAAAAGAATGAAAGAGCAATTAGCATCATTAGAGAAAGAAAGAGCATCGCATCCTAAATTGACTCGCAATTTTGTAGTGTTTCCTGGCGAAGAAAAGAACATGACCATCCTTGAGCGTAATGGTATGACTGGCCTACTCGACTGAGCCATAAAACGCAGCCACCAGCGGGTCGCGCTTAATCTTCCACTTCTTGGCCCTCTCACGCGCCATCCGAAAGGCGTGGTCATCGAGGGACTCTTTGGCTCTCCACTTCACAAGCCGTTCTCTCGCCGTCAAAGGCTTTGGCCTTGTCGCGTCAGAGCCGATGCCGTAGCTGTACACCGCCACAGGGACATTACCGATCCGGCGCCACTCTGATATGTACACCAGACCAGATCGGCGCAGCCTCGCAATCAGGATCTGCGCAGACCGCTGGGTGCAGTACACCTTGGCGGCCACCTCATGCGCTGTGAGGGCATTGAGGGTCAGCAAATCAATGATGCGTGGCAGGCGTGTTGACTTCATTTGGTGTCGCTGTGCTCGCGTCTGGCGTGTCTCTCAGCATCCTCACGGCGCTTGAAGTACTTGTCGCACTTGATGCACCGCCACCAGACTTGCTCAATGACGCGGGTCTGCCTGTCGGTGTGCAGGCCTCTTGTTGTGCCGTACATGGTCAGGACTGGCTCAATCACTTCTTGGCTGCCCTGGCTAATGCGTAGGTCAGAATCGGCTTCTTCTTGCCGATGCCTTGATTCTTTTGTTGCGTGGCGGCTGACTTCTTGCCAGCGATGTGCCTGCGCAGTGAGTCATCTTTGCTGAAGATGGATGGTGTGCCATCGTTCCAATTGAATGCTGTCTTAGCGGTCATATCCCCATTTCCTACATAGTTTCTTTATCTTGGTTCTGAGCTTCTTCTTCTCGCAGACCTTGGCGTGCTGGCTCTCAATCATCTTCTCGCGCAGTGACTGTGGCGTGGGTGGCGCAGGGAATAACCCATTCCAGCCAATCAGGCCACACACCAAGGCGATGAGAAGGCGGTCTGTCATGTGTTGAGCTGCTTGAGTTTGGCTTCAATGCTCTTTGCAAATGATGTGACCATAGTCATGGTGCTTCTGTCGGGTTTTGTGGCTTCTTCCCACAAATTCCTAATTTCTTCTCCCTCTAGCCCTACCCATGTGCGCTGTGGTGGGGCGGTGTTAATGAATTGCTCCAACTCAATCGCCAGTTCCCAACAAGTGCCAGCACTCATTTCGGATGGAATTTTCATATGCTGACCAAAATCAGATTTGCGTTTTAGATATTCAATCCATTCTTTCATGCGTTTAATCGCCACAGGCTCTTGCTCAATCTCTTGCCCAAGCCTCTGCACTTCACGCATGGCGTTTTCTCTCAAGGCTTCAATCACATCGTCAACAAGTAAACGCAATGG
>Ga0315900_10002141_pt1 | contig 30878 bp, 39 predicted proteins | sample LakEriMetagenome_FD_203521 | JGI IMG/M metagenome (GOLD analysis project Ga0315900, IMG submission 203521) | Freshwater fungal communities from buoy surface, Lake Erie, Ohio, United States - Buoy 12 MA114 | ecosystem: Environmental > Aquatic > Freshwater > Lake > Lake biofilm | place: USA: Lake...
AAGCGTATAAATACCTCACCGATAACAACACAAAGGAAATATTCTACGGTGGCGCGGCCGGAGGTGGCAAATCTTACCTTGGCTGCTTTTGGCTTATCACGGTTTGCATAGCTTACCCAAACAGCCGTTGGTTTATTGCCCGTGAGGAACTGAAGCGCATCACGCAGTCCACGTTGGTCACATTTGCCAAGGTTGCCAGTTCATTGGGCGTGCCTTACAAAATGAACAGCAAATACAACTTTCTCACCGTTGGGCATTCACAAATTGACCTGCTTGATATCCGTTACATGCCATCCGATGCGCTTTATGAACGTTTTGGTTCAACTGAATATACCGGAGGATGGATTGAGGAAGGAGGGGAAACCAACTTTGGTGCATACGAGGTGCTTAAAACACGTACCGGCCGCCACATGAATGCTGAGTATGGCCTAATCAGCAAGCTGTTTGTTACGTGCAACCCAAAAAAGAATTGGCTTTATTCTGAGGTTTACAAGCCACACCGTGAAAATAGGCTGCCAAGCCACATTAAGTTTATCCAGGCATTTGTGCAGGATAACCCGTACCTCACAAAAGACTACATTGAAAACCTCATGAATACCAAAGACAAGGCAAAAAAGGAACGCCTTCTGTTTGGCAATTGGGAATACGATGATTCTCCGGATGCGCTGTGCGATTACGATGCTATTTGCGATATTTTCACTAACATTCCGGATAACACCGACAAACATTACCTAACCGCAGACGTGGCGCGTATGGGTTCTGACAAGGCCGTTATAATGGTGTGGCGTGGTTGGTCAGTTATTGAAATACATACCTTTGACCTTAGCAAGCTAACGGAGTTAAACCAAGTAATCACCGCGTTGCGCACTAAATACAGCATACCAGCAAGCCAATGTATTGCGGATGAGGATGGCGTTGGTGGCGGTTTGGTTGATATGGCGCGCATTAATGGTTTTCTAAACAACTCCAAACCGTTTGGTGATGATAACTACTACAACCTACAAGCGCAATGCTGCTACGGCCTTGCTGAAGCTATAAACACGCACAAGCTATCCATTACCTGCGAGGTTGCGCCTGCTGATGTGGAGTTAATAAAAGAGGAGCTTGAACAGCTACGAAGTTACCAAACCGATAAGGACGGAAAGTTGCGCATACTGCCCAAAGAAATGGTAAAGCAAAACATTGGGCGATCACCGGATTACCGTGATGCGCTCATGATGCGCAAGTATTTTGACTACAAACGAAGCGGGTATGTTGGTAGTTTTGTCAGCAAAGGTTTTTGATATTTGAAACAATCGTATAAATTTGCAGCAAATGATTAAAGCAAACCTAAAACACGGAAACAGCAAAATAGCGGTAAGCATCCCAACCTCATGGCGCGATGTGAGCTTCCTGCAATACTACAGAATTATCCAACTTGGCGACAAAGCTGATGTATTTGACATTTACGCCATCCTGCTTAATCTGGATGCCAAAACAATTGAGCGCGTATCGCTGGAATCATTTGAGCAAATTGCCAACCTTTGCGCTTTCATCAAAGACAAGTCAGCATTTACACAAGATGACCTTGCCCGCTCCATTCTGTTCAAGGGGCAAACCTGGACTTATTATGCTGATATGGGTAACGCGCCTATTGGATGCTACAAAGATTGGCAGCAATTTGAACTGAAGAACTACGTGGAATCCGATCCATTGGCGATATTGCCGCGCACCTTGGCGCATTTCCTGCGTCCAGTTGGTGAGGAGTACGACCACACTAAGATTGATGAGCGCGCAGAATTGTTCATGCAACTTGACTGCGTGACCGCCTTGCAGCTGTTCAATTTTTTTTTGCGGAATTTGAAAGGGTTGAATCTCAGTTTGAGGGCTTACACAGCGAGCCTGATGTGGATGAGGAAGCGGCAGGAATTAATAACCTTGCTCCGTTTGGCTTTTACGCTACCTATCACAGCCTTGCCGGTGGCGATATATTGCGGATGGATGCGGTTGCAAAGCTATCGGTTTATGAGGTCTATTCGTTTTTACTTTACGAAAAAAGCCTAAATGATTACAAAAAAGCGTACAAGCGAATAGTTGAGCGCAAGCACAAATAATTTACTTGCATAAGTGCAAAAAATTGTATATTTGCACTCAATGTCGTACAAGTCAATCAAATCAGCATTTCAAACCATTGCAAGCCAATATCAAGGGAGTCTTTCATTTGGCTATGGCACGTTAAACGAAATGAACAAGAGCGACAAAAACTACCCGCTTGTGTGGTGGGTATTGCCGCTTACCGTTACTGACCCGCAAACCAATAGCCAGCAACAACGATATGAGAATTGGCCAATAACCTTGCGCTTTGTTACGTCAACTGAATTAGCAAAAGATTTTGATGATGTGGACAATCTGTACAACATGACTAAAACAATTGCCGATGGCTTTGTTTACACGCTCATGGATGCGTCTGATGAATATACCATATCCACGTCAATTACCAAGCGTCAATTGTTCAAAGTGCAGGATGACGTAAACATTGGCTGGGAGTATCAATTTACCTTACAACTTACACCGGATATAGACTACTGCTGCTTGCCTTATGCAAATTGAACAGGAACTTGAACGGATTGCGCAGCAATTTATCGCTGAGGTACAGCAGGCAATGGAATCGCTTAACATCAATGCCTCCGGTGAATCATCCCGTTCATTGCGGTACGAGATAACTTCAACGGATGCCGCTGTAAAAATGGTGGTTTACGGCAACCCAGGTATATTTTTTACCGATAAAGGACGCGGGCCAACACGCGGCACGGGCAATGGTTCATTTACCCGTGAAGATGCAAAGAAATGGGCGCGCGATAAAGGCGTTGGGACTTGGTATAAGGAAAGCAAAAAAGGGCGCAAGGCTATGAATGCCGATGAACAAGCCTATCTTATTTGGCGCAAGGTGCATCAAAAGGGGTTTTATGGTAACAACAGCGAAGGCAAAGAATACCTTGAAGCCATCCGCGAGCGTACAACCAACGAAATACGGCAAAACATCAATCAATCAGTATTTGAAGTAGTTAAACAAAGACTAAATCTAAATGGCAATCGCACGAGTACAGCAGCCTAACCGGTGGTCATCGGTTTACGCGCCAATAATTTACAAATTTAAGAGCAGCTTTGCCACGGGCTACCGTATAGGTAACGTGCTTACACCGGCAGTCATTGGCGAAACCAACGGTTTTTTGACAATCACATGGTCAACAGCGCACGGAATGCGCTCAGGTGATTATGTTTATATTAATTCTGACTTCTCCGGTGCGTACCGCGTGATTAGTTGCCCAGGTTCAGCACAAACAATCATTGACGTAAATGCCACAGCAGGGCAAAATTGCACATCGGGATATTGGTATGCGTTTCAGTACAATGCAAGCGTGCGCGTATGGGCTGAGATTGACAACGTGTTTACCGATATTGGCACAATAACCACCAAGCCCGTTGATGACGGCACGGATATTATTTTTACGTTTGACGTCTCAACCGTGCTGCGCAACTACATTACATCAAACTTGCCCGATTTGCGCAATGGCTCAGTACAGCACTGCCCTGATGCGTTCAAATCGTTTTACATTGAGTACCGTGAGGAATATGTACGTGGCGTTGCAGGCATTACGCAATACGTGGCGCAGGATTGGGAAACCGATACAGACAGCAGCTATTATGACACCAACGATAAAGTGGCCGTAAATTCAACTGAGCAATACGATGAGAACATTGGCGATCCATATAAACAATCTGAATACGTATTTGGTATTGACAATGGCACGGTGAGATTGCTTACCAATCAGCCTGATGGCGTGCCTTATTGCGCAGATAGAAAATATTGGCTGTATTTTAATGCCGATAACCTGCAAACTAATCACAGCATTGTATTCAATGTAGAACAATATGGAGGTGGTGGCAATTTAATCACCACTTCTGAGATTGAATATGAAGATGTGGAACTTGGGCAGAACCTTGTTGAAATATCAAATGAAACATTTACGCTTAACGCCAATGCAGCCAAAATATGCGTTACCGCATCATTGCCTGAGTATCAGTTTCACGATAACTTAAAACAGCTTGGCTCCTGGTCATTGCAGGATAACGGGGTGAATATTGTGTTTGGCAGCCAAGGCGCGCTGTTTAACCAAAATACCATCCCGTTGCCTACCTTATCAGTTAATGGCTACATGGATAGAAACGTACTTGCCAATGGCATTGAGTACGAGTTTCGCATTACTTTGGCATTCACAAATAATCAGCCATCAGGAGTGATAACTATTGATGCCGGTGGCAATGGCACAAGTACGCACACCATCAGTACAGCAGGTACGCATACATTTACACTCACCGCAAATGGTCCAACATTGCGCTTGCAAGCCACATATTACGACAACAACAATGTGGCCAATGAGTTCAGATTGTCAAACCTACACGTTCACAGTACAATCACCGAAGATTCACAGCCCGTTTGTTTTTCAGTTGAGCAAAACTGCGAATGCACAGATAAGTACTACAAGTTGGTTTGGCTGAACAACAAAGGCGGGTACTCATCGTTCTACTTTACCGGCCGCGCAACTCACGGCATTGAAGTTGACCGCCAACGGCCAATCAAATATGCTTTGGTAGCGGGCAGGTTTGAACCAAGCAACAGGCAATACGCCAACCTGCGCAACATTGGGCGCAAGCGGATAACCTTGCGCAATGAAACAATGAATAAAGACATCAACACATGGCTTGCCAATGAATTGATGACAAGCATTGATGTTTACCTGGAGCAAACCGTTGACGGGGTAAACTACTTTTTGCCGGTGCAAATTGAAAACGATAGCATTGACATACGCAAAGACGGGGATAAAAGATACAGCCTTGTATTGGATGCCATTTACGCGTACGATATAATCAGCCAAACACGATGATTCAGATATTTGTAAACAATATTGAACTTGATGGCGCAGAGGATGTGGATGTAGCTTTTACGTATTCACTTAAAGACATCCGCGAGGTAGGAAAGGTTAAAGGCGGCAAAAGTACCACCGTTACCATCCCGCGCACAAAAAACAATGATTCCGCATTTGGCTTGGCCGGAGACATCAATGCGTTTACCTCATTTGACAAAAACAAAGGCCATCACGTTTACGCATTATCGGATAGCGCTGTAATTTTTGAGGGCATGGCCTATATCCTATCTGCAACAGATAACGATATTGAATTTGTGATGATTGAAAACGTGGCTGCCCTAAAAGAGATATTTGGCGAGTTGATGATGTCAGATATTGACTTGTCAGACCTTGACCATACCTACAACGATACAGACGTGTTTGCCACGTGGTCAAACAATTACGATTACATTTACCCGCTGATTGATTACGGCTTATTCCGGTTGCGTGCAGCAGGCACAACATCTACTATTCACTCAGAACTGAAGCCCGCTGTTAAGGTAGAAAAAATACTGCGCGCCATGTGCAATGATGCAGGTGTTACGCTTGATACGCGGTTTTTTAATAACCCTATCCACAAAGGTTTAATTGTGGCGTTTGGCAACGGAGATATGGTTCATAGCCCCGCATGGGTAGATGAGCGCAGAGTGGAAGCAACAAGAAATACAAATACAACCTATTTTGGTACTGGAGCGTTTGTGCTTTGGGCGAATAACGAAGTGAGCGATCCATTAAATGAATGGGACAACGTGAATTACATTTACACAAGTAACGAAGGGAAAACAGCTGACATAAGACTAACATTTGTTGTTGTTGGGTATGGCATAAGTGATTCTATCCCGCGTGTTCAACTTGAATACTCAGACGATGGCGGCATCAATTGGTACGATGTGGAAGGCGGAGGTATTGAAGATGTAAGTATTGCTCAATTTTATCAAATAAATGTTACCGTCAACTTATTAAATAATTGGAAGCTACGCGCCACGGTAAACTTTGATGGCGGATTTTTTACTGGATATATTGTTATAAGAGATTTAAAGTTGAATATTACACCGCAAGATGTGGTGTATAGCCAATCAACCGTACAGCTATCGTATTGCTTGCCACGTTGGAAACAAATTGAGTTTATAAAAGAAATAGCGCAGTTGTTCAATATGGTGGTGCAATACAATCCCGTAACGCGCACGCTCACAATGAACACGTACAATGATTTTTTTGGGCGCGATTTTGTGGATTGGAGTAATAAGCTGGATTTAAGCGAAAGCCCCGTAATTGCATACACCGGAGATGATATTCCAAGCACATGGAACTTTGCATGGACGCAGCCTGATAACGATAGACGCTTGCTGCAATACAATGAGCAATGGAGCAACGGCACTTTATTTGGCGATGGCTCATACAACCTTAAAACAAAATATGGCGATGCTGAGGAAGTAGTGAGTTCTAAATTCCGCATTGTGTACAATGGACGTTCATACGATACGGCCTCACTTGTGCCAGGCACGCAGTTTTCTGACTACATTATTATCCCTAACGTATGGGAGAAAGGGCAAGACCAAACGCAGGCCAATTACTCATGCGGCCCAATGATTCTCATTTACCAAGGCATGCAGGATGTATCTTTGCTATCTGATGGTACACGGCAAAGCATCAAGATAAAAACCACCCCTGTTACGCAAACAACTATTCCCATGACCTACATGGTAAAAAAGATTTACGATGATGCGGATATTAATACTTGGGATGTAAACTTAACCTTTGATATGCCGGCAAATGAGCCATTAAGCACATGGAACGGGAAAGGATTAATTGAAACCTATTACAATCAGGAATTGACAAATATTGACAATTTCCGCATGGTAACTGCACGTTTTGCACTTAATAATCAGGATATTGCACAATTGGATATTGCAAAATACGTTTATGTTGATTACTTTCGTGCGTACTTTATAATCAACAATATAAAACAATTTAACCCCAATTCAAATGAAAGCACTGAAGTTGAGCTTATTCGCGTTGCTCGTTAGCATGGCGATTACATCCTGCCAAAAGGATGAAGGCATTGACGCACCTCAAAAAACCATTATCATCCCAATTGATGCGGATTCACCTACTTATTGGAAATTTCATTACTTCACATCTCTGCAACCGCCACGCAGCGGTATTGTACGCATTGATGGCACAATGGCCTTGCACCGCACGTACCATGTAAGGCATTACACATATGTAAACAACCGCGAGTACCACGATACAATACAGCACGAGTTGCGCAATGATAGCATCTTTTTTACAACTAACGACATTGCACAGCCAAAGTTTGTATCAGGCCCGCACTACATTAAAAACGACACACTTTATACCGTCATCCCACCAGGGGTGTTTTATAAATAATGGCAGACGAAACAATAATCTATAATGTCGTAATTGAAACGGGTGACCTTACCCGTCAAGCGGCTGAACTACGCAAAACAATTGATGAGTTAAAGGGAAGACAAAAAGACCTTGATACATCCACGCAAGAGGGGCGCGTGCAATTTGAGGCCAATGCCGCTGCCATCAGAGATTTGCAAAGTGCGTACCGGCAAACGACAAAAGATATTGATAACGTCAACAAGCAAATACAGGCTGAAACGGGCAGTATTGCAGCCAACCGTGCTGAACTTGCGCGGCTTACTGCTGAATACATAAAGATTGCAAAGCCAACGGCTGAGCAAACCTCCCGCATCAAGACGTTATCTGACCAATTAAAGGCGCAAGAAAAAGCGATTGGTGACACCCGCAGAAATGTAGGTAACTATGCCGATTCCTTAAAGGAAGCATTAGCAAACTCGCAAACATTTGGCGGTGCTGTAAATGGATTGTCAAGCGCTGTAAGTTTGTTTGCTGGTGGGCCTTTGATTATTGCTATTGCCGCAATTGGTAAACTTGCTGACATATTTGGCAGCTTTAATGATGTACTTGATCCAGTAGAGCGGGCGCTTGGGGGTATAAATGCTGTTTTTTCTGAACTCATAAGCAGGGTTGGACAATTTGGTGGTGGATTAGCACAAATTTTATCAGGCAATATTTCAGGCGGTATAGATGCGATAAAAAATAGTTTTACTGGGCTATCATCATCTATAAGTGCAGCATTTAAAGAGGGGCAAAGGTTTGTTGAATTTCAGCAAAGGTTAGATGATGTGCAACGTACTCTTACAATAAGAAATGCGGAAGCCGCAAAACAAGTAGATGTTTTACTTGCTCAGGCAAAAGATAGATCAAAATCAGAACAAGAGCGCATTGATTTATTGCAACGTGCAGGCAAAATTGAAAAGGATAATTTTAATACAAGGTTACAAGTTGCAAAAACAGAGGAACTATTGTCGCAACAGCAATTGAGGCGCGCGCAGGATAGAGGACAAACCACAGATGAACTTGAAAACAAAGCAGCAGAAGCAACTGTAAACAGGCTAAACTTAGAACGTGAAAGCCTTGCGCTACAAGAGCGCATACAGGGCCGTATTAATCAGTTGATTGAATCTGAACAGGCAGCAAGGGATGCCGCGGCAAAAAAAAGACAAGAGGATATTGCAAAAAATAAGGCTGAGAAAGAAAAGCAGCTAAAAGATGATGCAGACTTTTACGCGAAGTTATCGGAAAACATACGCAAGGCCGAAGAAGAACGGCAAAAGCAAGCCGAAGCGGATGCAAAGAAGATAACAGAAACGCGCAATAAAGAGTATGAAGATAGCCTTACTAACCTTGAAAATTATTATGCAGAACAAGAGCTTATCGCAAAGAACGCATTTTTAAATGGCGAAATATCTGAGCAGGAATACAATGAGAAAATTAATTCATTGCAAACTGATTCGCTTGATAGCCAACTTGTACTTCAAAAAGATTACGGAGAAAGCACGGTTAAACTTGAAAATCAAATTGCCGATGAGAAAATAGATGCTGCAAAAGAAGAAGAAGAAGAAAAGAAAAAGATAAGGGACGCTGAATTGCAGGCGGCATTTGGGCTTGCTGAAGAATTGACTGGATTGGCTCAGTCAATTGCATTAAATAGTGAAAAGAATGCTGAATTGCAAAAGGGGATTGCTGTATTCCAAATTGCAGTTGATACTGCTGCTGCTATTTCAAGCGCAACAAGAGCATCAACCCAAGGCGCTGATGTTATTGCGAGTGGTGGTTTAAGTATTCCAATAAAGATAGCAACATTATCAGCTACTATTCTTGCAAATATTGCCCGTGCAACTGCGATATTAAATTCTGCACCTCGCCAATTTTATGATGGCGGTTACACCGGTGATGGCGACCCGCATGAGCGCTCAAATGCTATCGGGCCAAAGCCATACATTTACCACAAGCGCGAGTATGTTATACCTCACCAAACACTTGAAAATCCATTTGTATCTGATTTTGTTTCCAAAGTTATTGAGCCAATGAGACGCGGCAACCCATCAATGGGATTGGTGGGCTTTGCTGATGGTGGCTTTGTGCAAACGGGCATACGCAATGAAATATCTTCATCCCTGCAAAGCAGCAACCTGGCAAAAGCAATAAGCCAAATGCGCCCAGTTGTGCGCGTGTCTGAAATAAATGACGTGCAAACACGCGTATCTGTAATTGACCGACAAGCAACCTTATGAAAATAGTACAAACCTTTGAAAGCCTGTTTTTGGCTGAGATTGAAAACAAAACACCTATTGAAATCCTTAACTTGCTAAATGACCGTGGCGTGCTTAACATGTCAAACATGGAGCGCTATGTGATACGCAAAGAGTTCAATGACCTATGCGATGCGCGTGGCGGTTTTTGCCACGAGTGTTATCAAAAAATACCTGATGGCGTTGTGCCTATTTTAGCTGATAAGTTTGGCAAGGAGCCACGGCAAATTCACTACATCGTAAAAGGTAAGTAACAAATTTTCGGCATATTACGCCAATTGCTTGCAATGTAAATTTGTAGGCAATATGGGTAAAGAACACCACATTTACATCTATGAGCCAATCGATTCGTTTTGGGGCTATTCCTCAAAACAAATGATTGCTGAAATTGCTGATGCTCGCAAGGTATCGGCTGATTCTATTGTGCTGCATATCAATAGCCCAGGCGGTTCAGTATTTGAGGGCTTTGCCATTTACAACCTGTTAAAAGATTCCGGCCTTACCGTTACAGCCAAAGTTGAAGGCGTGTGCGCATCTATTGCCACGCTTATCGCATTGGCCGCTAATGAAATACACATGGCGCGCAACAGCCAATTTATGATTCACAATCCATCAATGGAAGCCGGTGGTGATGCAGCCAAAATGAAGCAAGCTGCTGATATCCTTGAAAAGATTGAGAGCCAACTTATATCAGCCTACGTTATCAAAACAGGTAAGCCTGAGGATGAGATACGCGAAAAGATGGCTGCTGAGACTTGGTTTACCGCTGATGAGGCCGTTGCCTATGGCTTTGCTGATTCAGTAACTGAATCGCTCAAAATCGCTGCAATTTACGATAAATTAAATTCCATAAAAATGAAGCAAAAAGATAACAAAGTGCTTTCGGCCATTGATGGCCTGTTAGCAAAAATCAAGGCAGAATTTGCCAACCCAACCAACGGCATGATGAAACTGAAAGATGCCGAAACAATCCTGTACTTTGAAGGTGAACTTGTAGAAGAAGGTAAAAAGGTTTACACCGATGAGGCCATGACCGTACCTGCTCCTGAAGGCGATCACATGCTTGAAGATGACAAAATGATTACCGTTGGACCTGATGGCACAGTTGTGCGTGTGCTTGAACCAACAGCGTCAACTGATGAGCAATTAGCCACTTTGACTGCTGAGAATGAGCAATTGAAAAATCAGATTGAAACCATGAATGCTCAAATTGCTGAAATGCAAAACAAGCATCAGGAAGCATTGAACACATTGGTTACTGAGGTTGAAAACCTTAAAACACTTGCTCTTGGTGAGCCGGTGAAGGTTAAAGCAACTGCCGCTGTATCAAATGAGGCAAAAAGCAAAACAAAAGCAAGCCCATCAGCATGGGATTCACTTGCCGATAACATCAAAAAGAATTTCGTAGCATAAACATTTAATCACAAATAAAGACATGGCAAACATTTTAAACTTTGACAACGTTGCTTGGGAAGGACAACAGGCGAATGATGTATTTATCAAACCCGCATTCCTTATCCCGTCCATCACTTCTGAAGTGGAAGTTATGCTGGGCGTTAAATCTAAGCGTCAAGTAGTACTTGATACCAACCTGCGCGACATCGTGCGTGCATCTTCAGGCTGCGGTCGCACAACTGCCGGTGATGTTATCGACTTAACCGATAAATTCCTTGAGGTATGTGACGCTAAAATCAACCTGGAGCAATGCGCTAAAAACTTGGCCGATACCTTCATGGAAGAATGGCTGAAAACCGGCAACGCTATTTATGACCTTACCGGAACTGAAGTTGCTACATACATTGAGCGCAAAGTGTCTGAAGCACTTGCCCGTGACGTTTACACAATCCTTTGGTTTGGCGACACACAAAGTAACAACGCTACATTGGCTACCTGCGATGGATTGTGGAAGAAACTGATTAATGGTGTATCAGCTTATGGCGTACAACGTGCTTACACTTTCCAAAGCAATACTTTAACAGCTGGTCAATCATTAACCGTTCTGCGTGAAATGCACGAAAACGCAAGCGATTTGTTAGATCAGGTTGCTGACAATGAGAAGTATTTCAAACTTACCCGCGACCTGTACTACAACTACCTCGCGCTTCGTGAAGATGCTTGCTGTGGTGATATGTCATGGCAGATGCTTGAAAACGGATCACGTCAGGTTTACTTCCGTGGCATTCCGGTGTACAAAGCAACTGAATGGAGCAACGCTATTAGCCACTACAACCTGTCATTCCCTAACCGCGCGATTTACACCGCTAAATCAAACCTGTACTTGGGAACTGATGCTATCAGCGACACCAACAGCTTTGAGATGTACTACGAGCGCAAAGACAAATTGACTTACATTGATGGTGAGTTCAAAATTGGAACTCAGTACATGTACGATGAATTGACCGTGTTGGCTTACTAATCAATAGGAGGTAAACAATATGGCAGCTTGTAAAATTACAGCCGGATTGGATTGCGCATCGTGCAACGATATCCGTGGAAAGTCAGGATTGTTTAATGAAATCTACGTCATCAATTACGATGACGTGGATTCAACATTAGGCATTAATGGAATCTACTATACTGGTGTAGCGCCTTTTTATGTTACCGGACTTGCAATTAGCGCATACGCAAATGCTTATAAGTTCTGCACTAAAAAGCAGAGCGGAGCAATTACGCATGAGCTTGTTGTAACGGACGGTGGCTATAAATACTACACTCAAACGCTCACGGGTTCATTTATTCAGTCAGATGCGCAAAGCAGATTGGATATTGATGGCCTTATTGGTGGCAATTTCTACATTGTTGCACGTGACTTTAATAACCGCTTTTGGTTGTTAGGCCAAGGCGATGGTGTTGAATTAACTGCTGCCACACAAACTACCGGTACAGCACCTGGCGATGCTGCTGGCTACACCTTTACCTTCACAGGTAACGTTGACGGCCTTGCCCCGCAATTGCTGAAAAACGGTAACTATGAGGACACTTTGAATTACCTTGAATCATTATTGTAAAGAGGTTCTGTTTTCATATTGTTAGGTTTGGAAAATGCCCCGCAGGAATGTGGGGCTTTTCTTTTTTGTGCAAAAATTTGTTTGTATTTTTAAAAACTACATATTAATTTTGGCACATGACCCCGCAAGAACTGAAAACACAAATAGATGCTGCCGGTGGCCGTGCTATGCCGCGCAACAATCCGTTATGGAAGCAATTATTTGACCTTGCCCAAGCAAGTAAGGCAGGCATTCCAAAGAGTTGCGGTTGCAGGTTTAACAAGGCGTATGATTGGTTGGCTAAAATTTCATGAAAACAGACCTGTATCAAATTTACTATTCACCTGAAACAAAGGCAAAGCTGCATCCTGGGTGTATTGGCATTGATAACAGCAAGCGGTTTGAGCCATACCCTACATTAGAAAGCCGTACTATTTGCGATTTGTTTGCTTCCAATGACTTTGCCTGCGATTACCTTGGCGTGCTTTCATGGAAATTCGAAATGAAAGTGCCAATTAGCATCAGCAACTTGCGCCTGCGCATTGAGCAGGATGAATATAAGCATGATGTCTACACCTTTTTTTCAGCGCTTACGCATCCAAACATTTGGCAAAAGGGCGAAGTATGGCACAATGGGATAATTATGATGGCAGAGGAAATGTTTAAGCGCATTGGCTTTCATTTTAACCTGCGCACCATACCGCGCACTCCGGTGGTGTATCAAAACGCGCATGTGACCAAATTAAGCGTGTATAAAGATTTTGTTGACAATTGGCTGCTTCCATGCGTGAACGTATTGGAAACCCATCAGGATTTGCAGGATGAGTTAAACAAGCGTATGCCGTACAGGGTTGGCAATACCAACCATAATACAGAAGCGCAACTAATGCGCAGCATTGGCAAACCTTATTACACTATGCACGCCTTTATTGCTGAGCGTATATTCAGCACGTATTTAGCCTTTCATCCACAGAAAATAAAAAACCTTTGCTAATGAAATTTAGCGTAATACATCCCAGCCGTGGCCGAGCTCATTTGGCGTACAAGACATACCAAAAGTGGATGTCAAACATTAGTAGCCTGCACACGTATGAGTATATTTTGAGCATTGACGCAGATGACCCGCAATTGCATGAATACATGCGCTTGTTTGCATCCAATCAGGTATTTATCAATCCTGTGCCATCATCAACGGTGCAAGCGGTAAACAATGCGGCAGGCGTGGCAAAGGGCAAAGTGCTTATTTGCATTAGCGATGATTTTGAGCCTGCCGTACATTGGGATGAACTTATTGCTGCTGAGGTAGGCGACTGCAAAGATTGGATTCTAAAAACGCAAGACGGCACGCAAGGGTGGATAATTACGCTGCCAATAATGGATAGGGAGTATTATAACCGCTTTGGCTACATTTACCCGCCCATGTACAAGCACATGTTTTGCGACACGCACATGACCTGCGTGGCTGATTTATTAGGCCGCAAGATTGTGAGCAATTTGCACTTTAGGCATAAGCACTATTCGCAGGCTGATGGCATAAAAAAAGATAGCGTAAGCCAACGGGCTGATGCAACATGGAACGAAGGCGAACGCGTTTTTTTGGATTATTGGAAGCGCGGGTTTGATATCGATAATCCGGTTGGCAAAATACAAGACCAAGGCACTATTAATTGGGTAAAAAGTAAACTGAAACAAATATGAGCGGCAAAGCATTTAAAACAGAACGCAACAAGTGGAAGAAAGCATTTGAAAAAGCAAGCGAGCAAAACCGTATAATGGTTGGCCATTTGCTTTCCATTGCAGCAGACCCACAATCAGAAATTGCGCAAAACATCATCACCTTTTACAAACAGAAATACGATGAACTCAAACAAAAAACTATCGATACTGATAGCAACGGTGCTGGAACGTCAGCAGCAGTTTAATCAATTGGTTCAGGAGTTTAACCGCCAAATTGAGATTAACAAGTATCAAGACATTGTGGAGGTGTGCAGCATTAGCGACAATAAGCAAATGACTATTGGCGCAAAAAGGCAAAAGCTGCTTGACATGGCCGCAGGTGAGTACGTTGTATTCTTTGATGATGACGATTGGCCGGAGGCGTATTATGTGGCTGAAGTGGTGGCCGCATTAGAAACAAAGCCTGATTGTATTGGTATGCTTATACGCATGACCACCAATGGCCGGCAACCTCAAATGTGCTGCCACAGCCTGCAATTTCCTGACTGGAAAGATAACTATGCAGGATATGACTATGTGCGTAACGTAACGCATTTCAATCCGGTCAAGTCTTACATTGCAAAATTGGTAGGCTTTCTTGATAAACGTTTTGGTGAGGATAAAGAGTATAGCGATAAAGTGACCTTGCTGTGCAAGGATGAGGTGTTTATCAATAAGCCCATGTTTCACTATAGGTACACCACACATATACCACACAATAAAAAATACGGGTTTACTAAATGAAAACATTAGCTATACTTATACCGTCTATTCCTGAAAGAATTGAACAGCTGAAATTAATATTTGACGAGTTGCAGCGCCAAATATCTGAATATGAACGGCCTGAGCAGGTAAAAATAATTACATTAATTGACAATAAGCAGTTAAGCATTGGACAAAAGCGCCAGGAATTGGTAAACTTGGCTTTAAAAGCAAACGCCAAATACTGCACTATGTTGGATGATGATGACTATGTGACCGCCAATTACGTGTACGAGATTTGCAACGCGATACATGACACCAATGTTGATTTGATCACCTTCAATCAGCTTGCGCGCATAAACACCGCGCATAGCATTGTACATTTTAAGCACAAAGGCGAGTTGCAAGCGTTTAATTCAAATGGCATTACTGAGCGGCCCGCATGGCATTGCAATGTTTACCTTACAGAAATTGCCAAAAATTGCTTATTCGGAGATTCAAATTGGGGCGAAGATGAGCCATTTTCACAAGCAATAAATGATTTGTGCGAAACAAGCCATCACATTCCGCACGTTTTGCACCTGTACCAACACGATTCACATAAAACAGCAGCCAAATGAATGTAGTAATTAACGGTTATACTGGCAACGGTTGGTATGCAGATGGGCAAAAACGCCTGCGTGAATCATTGCAAGGCATGAAAGGTTTTGAATTGTCATTTAGCAAAACAAACCTTGACACCAACCCGTACTTTTTGCACTCCTGCCCGTACACGGTAAAGGCGGCAGAGATTTACACGGCCATTCACCAAGGCGCAACACGCATCCTTTGGTTGGATTGTTCAATATGGGCTATAAAAGACATACAGCCTATCTTTGACATTATTGAGCGCGATGGCTATTACTTTATAAAATCGGGCTACAACTGCGCGCAAACAAGTAATGACAAGGCATTGGAATACTTTAACATAAGCCGCAACACGGCAGAGCATTTACCTGAGATTTGGAGTTGCGTTTTTGGACTTGATTTGTCCAATTTAGACGCAGAAGCGGTGTGCGAATTGTTTTTACAATCAGCAAAAGATGGCATATTTAACGGTCCTCGTCATCACGGATGGGGCAGCAAAGACTCGCGTTTTTTGTTTCACCGGCAAGACCAAACATGCCTATCACTTGCCGTGCATACTGAAATAAGCAACCCCATATTACATGAGCCTACTGAGCATTTGTGCTACGTTGGGCAAGATTGGCCTGTTACCGATACAACCATTTTTAAAATGAAAGGAATGTGATGGGCCTACTTACAAAACTGAAACAATTTTATCTTATGAACAATAAACAATACTTGGCGCAAAATGCGCTTGGCTTTGAGGGCGACACCTTCCTCAAGGAATGGTTTGAAAAAATCACCACAGAAAACAAAATTACTTGGATTGTTGAAACCGGCACTTTCAGGGGCGCAACTACGCGGCACTTTGCTAACATGGCTGCAAAGGTTGACACCATTGAAATTAATGCTGAGAACTTTGCCGCAGCAAAAGAAACACTTGCCGGAGTTGAAAATGTAAACATGCACTTTGGCAATTCTGCTGAAGTATTAAAAGCCATTTTTGAAGCACGGCCAAAGCAAGGTAAAAAGCCCAACACGTTATTTTTTTTGGATGCGCATTGGGGCGAGTACAACCCGCTGCTTGATGAGCTGGCACTGATTAAAGAATACGGATTTAAGCCTGTTATTGCGATACATGATTTTAAAGTACTTGGCAATGCTGAACTTGGATTTGATACATACGGCTCAATCGTATATGAATGGGATTACATCAAAGACGGTATTGAAGCGATATATGGCGCGGGTAAATACCGCGTGGAGTACAACAGCCAGGCAACCGGTGCAAAACGTGGCGTAATTGTAATATTGCCTGCATGAATCTAAAATCAATAGCTGAAGGTTTTACCAATTTGCTGTTCACAAAAGAGTTGGTTGAAGATGTGGCAAAGCAACGCAAGGGGATTTGTGATGCCTGCCCTGTAAGCGAATTTGGCAAAAGCAAATATTGCAAACTGCGCAATGGCGGGTGTGGGTGCTATCTTCCTGCCAAGCACAGGGCAATGGATGAGGAATGCCCAAAAAATAAATGGTAATGCACAAACTTGGTATTGCATACAATGTTTTTGACGGTGAAGAACTGCTTGACGGCTCCATCATGTGCGTGCGTCCCATTGCTGATTACATTGTGGCCGTGGTTCAAACAACCTCGAATCACGGCCAATTTTATACCGGTGGGTATTCAGAATGTTTGCGCCTTTGTGAACTGGGCTTAATTGATGAAATTGCGGTTGTTGAAACAAATGGCAGCATCCCGATTAAAAAGGAAAAGGCCAAGCGGCAAATAGGCGCTGATTATTGTAAGAAAAACGGCTGCACCGTAATGGCTCACATGGATTGCGATGAGTACTATCATACAGACCAGTACCAAACCTGCTATGAGCGTTTTATTGCGTCAGATTTTGACGGTTCAGCCTGCAAAATGCAAACGTATTACAAACGGCCTACATTAAAGCTGTGGCCTCCGGAGGAGTATTATGTGCCGTTGTTTCATCGCATTGATAAATCGCACGCCATGATTGACCATTATCCGGTTTATTCTGATCCAACCCGCAGGATGCACACGACTAAGTTTTTGCCATTTAGCAGGTCAGAAATTGAAATGCACCACTTTTCATTTGTGCGCAACAACATCAGGCGCAAGTTGGAAAACTCATCTGCACGGCAAAACTTTAACAGCCGATTAGACGACCATGTGCAGCAATGGTTCAATGCTGAAGAAGGCTGTGTATTGGATTATTTCGGGCATGAGAAGCGTTTGATTGAATGCCCTAATGTGTTTAGCATTAACCTGTAAGGCTTGTGTCTTTATCAATCCAGGCAAGCAAATGAAATAGCTTTCCTTTTAGCCTGTATGTTTCGCCTTCGTCAAATAGATTTTTCATTACAGGCTCACCACCAAATGTACTCTTGCTTTCATCAATTACCTGAGAAATCATCAGTTCGTTAAGTAAAGAAGCCCATGCGCGCATTTCTTCCAAATGCAACACAGGGGCCTCCATTTCTTCAATTTGCTTTGCTTTGGTTTTCGATCCCGACATACACAAATTTAAGCAATTTGGCTCACCTAACTTTGCCTTGAATGATTTTTTTGTTATGCACTTCAAAATCACCTGATTGCTCTTTTTCAACCAATGCGAAACCAAGGTTACATTGCCCTACTTGGGGATTGTATTCCGGTTTTAAATCAGATAAGCAACCGGTACTCCATGTACCATATTGTTTGCCTTGCATATTTGTCCAAAGATGCTCGGATGATTTGTGCAAGTGGCCTATAATAGTTGACTGAAATGTTTTCATTTGTACGCCACGAGCAGGTGATACCGGTGCAAATATGCCTTTTACGATGTGATGGCCGTGCGCAACCATAAGATGCCCAAATTCCATCCAATGCGTATCGGGTACAAACTCTATGCTTTTTTCACGCAGTTTCAATACTTCGGGGAGTTCCATAAATCCCAAATTAAACAAATCAGCAGCGTTGCGAATTATATAGTTATTCCAACGAGCATCATGATTGCCAGTGTGGTACACAATGGTTTGTTTTGGAAAAACCTTTCTGAGCATATTTAAAAAGTTTTCTGTTTCCTGAAGTTCATCATGCACGGTCATAGCCGATGGCTTTACTAACCACTTGCCTAAACGTGGGAAATCCATTAAGTCACCATTGATAATTATGGTATCGATGCCAAACTTATCGCCTTCTTCAAACGCAATATCAATAGCCGCGTCATCTTGATGTCCTATGTGTATGTCAGAAATAACAAGTGCCTTTTTATTCGCTTTAGCAAATACGTATGGCTCAACTTTGAAATTATCACGATGTTCAACGGGGAACTGCTTGCGCGCTTCATCAAGCCTTTCTTTAAATGTAATTATTGCATTTGCGCTTGTGTTTCTAACCCTTTTCCCGCTTAATCCCTGAACAGCCCGAATTGAACTTCTTGCTTCCTCTATATCCTTAAACACGGCATTGTATTTGGCAAACAATAGCTTTGCAAGGGTTCTGTTTTCGGTAATTTGATAGTTTTCAAGCAATATTTGACGCGCCAAATCTCGCTTAGATAATTGTTTTCCCATGATTAATATTTTATAATTATTGCTACAAATATAAGAAAGTTTTAAAAAACAAAAACTTTTTATTTTGCAAGTGCTTACAAATTATTTGCATATTTGGGTAATAATGGGTAATGTATATTTGCATTGATGCAAAATGCCAACATAACTGAATTGCAAAAGGGGATTTACCTCATCCAAGCTAAAGCGCCTGAACCGCTTACGGCTGTAAACAATAAGCAGCGCAAAATAATCAACTACGGGGCAAAAAATAATTACCCGCAAGAGATACTGAGGGCAATTAATCGTTCAAGCTATGGCGCAAGCTGTGTAAAAACATTTGCATCGTATATTTTTGGCAACGGCATAAAAGTGAGCCAAGACACGCCATTTTCGCGTGAGATTCAATATTACCTGCTCACGCATGAGTTCATGCAAAAAATCATTTACGACTACGCCATGTTTGGCGGGTTTGCTTTTCAATGCCGGTTTAACAGCAATGGCAATATTGCTATGCGCTCATTTAACGGCAGCGGCATCGTGCATGTTGATTTTAGTACCATTCGCTTGGGCAATTACGATGAAACCACGTTTGACGTGCGCACCGCATGGATATCACAAGATTGGGAGCAGTACACCAAAAAGGAATACAAACCTATTGAAATTGAATTGTTTGACGTAATCAAAGCGCGCCAAGCGGTTGAAGATATTAAACAACGCGGAACAGGCTCGTACAATGGACAATTGTTTTACACCAAGCAATACAAGCCTGGCGAACCATTTTACCCATCTCCGGTATGGGCTGCTGGTTTAAGTTGGATTTATTGCGATGGGCAAATAGGTGAGTTTCACGAAAACAACATTGATAATGGCTTTTTCCCGTCTGTAATTCTGTATCACCCAGGCATCATGTCAGGCGAAAAAACAGCCGATGGCCGTGATGTGGTTGATGCGCTAAAAGAAGATTTAGAGCAATTCCAAGGCGCTGAAAACAGCGGTAAAATATTCAACTTGTTTGGCCCAAGCCGCGAAAGCGCACCGCAATTGATACCCATATCAGCCAACAATAATGCTGATTTGTTCAACACATTAGCTGAAATTATTGAAAAAAAGATAGTATCTGCATTTCAAATGCCTAAATTATTGGCCGGCATTGAAACGCCTGGCGCATTGGGTAGCACAAATGAGATTGCCAACAGCATTGAGATGTATGTATCGCAAATACAAGGGCATATCAAATTTGTAGAGCAGGAAATTAACCGCGTATTGCAATACGTGGAAGGTTATGACGGCACAAAAGTAGAATTTGTTACCAATAAGCCTATCAGCTACCTTGATCCTGATTTTCTTGCTTACCTTGACGAATCAGAAATACGCACATCATTGGGATATCCCGCAACAAGACCATCACAACAAGACACCACAATATGAGTTGCTGCAAATGTTTATTCATAAGCCTTAGCGATTTTACAGGCCGTGTGCCAATAGGAACGCACAATATCCAAAACAATCAGATTGCTCCAAGCATTGAATTAACGCAATTGCAGTACATTCAACCATTGCTTTGCGATGATTTGTACGATGAGTTGTGCAACCAAATAAACAATGACACGCTAACTGAAGCAAACACAGCGCTATTGTGCTACATAAAAGACATCCACGTGCGCTATGCGTTTGCTGATTTTATTTACCGCCATCCCATACGCGTTACAGCTGAAAGCGTGGTTCGCAAGGTGAGTGACGAAAGTGAATTTGTTGACTTTTTGACCATTGAAAAGCAAGCTAATCAATACCGGTTGGATGCGGGCATATTTGAATCGCTCATGATTAAGTTCCTGCAAGATAACGAAGATACTTACCCGCTGTGGAAGAACAGCGATTGCAACAAGTGCCGTATCAATAGCCGCAAGGTTGGAGGGTTCTTTTAATGATAACTATAAACAGCGCACAAAGCAACACGGTCATTTTATACCTTGACTCTACTAAGCAATATTTTTTGTTTGAGTTTGTGAGCGGGTTGGCATGCGGGAATATTTACATTATACCTGAAAACGTAAGCACGTGCGCTGATTACCAAAAATTTGTTATCAATCACGATTTTGGCTTTGGCGGGGTATGGACCTTGAATGTGTATGAGCAAACAAGCCCTGTAAACACCAATCCGGCAAATGCGACTTTTCTGATGACAGATTTGGTAAAGATTGTTGTGGATGAAACGTGCTTTAACACGCCCCCAATAATTACCAACCCATGCCCTGATATTAATCCTATTGATTTCAGCTGCGAAGATTTACTTACGCCATACACCGGATTAACAACTGAACAAATCAACTGCGTGCTGGCATCGCTCACGTGCGACTATTTAAAGGATAACTTGACCTATGAGCAAATTGCTTGCTTTGGCCCGCCATTATCTGATTACTCATGCGCGCAATTGTTGGAAGGCTTAATAGAATCGCAACTTAGTTGCTTGCTTCGCTCATTTGATTGTGACTTTTTAAATGACCCGTATTTGGGATTGACAACTGAGCAATTAGCTTGTTTGCCATATAAGCCTATTGAATTATACACATGTGGAGAATTAATTGACCCATATAATGGTTTGACTGATGACCAAAAGACATGCGTGCTGCAAAGCCTTTCATGCGAATTTTTAAATAACCAATATACCGGCCTTACAGATGAGCAGCGTGAGTGCGTAGGCAAGCCAATAGAAGAATACACATGCGAGCAATTGATTGACCCATACACAGGGCTTAGTGATAATCAAAAATCATGTGTGTTGCAAGCGTTGCCGTGTGGCTTTATAAATGACAGGTACAATGGCCTTACTGATGAGCAACGCAGTTGTATTATTCAAGATGCAACATGCGAAGAACTGACAGACCCATACTTGGGGCTTACCGAAGAACAAAACATTTGCGTGCTTCAAAATTTAAGTTGTGACTTTTTAGAAACCAATTTAACCGCTGAGCAATTAGAATGCATAATACTTCAACAGTACGATCCAGATTACCGCAACGTTCTTAACTATGCCACAGCGCAAGGGTTTACAACAGTAAGTAACTTTCAAAAGGTCTTGCAAAGTGATTACATGGCCAATTTAAAGGCAGCAACAGCCAATGGCATATCTGATTTTGAATTAATTCGCGTGTATGGCAATGACCTTGTGCATGGTGTAATACCCGCAAATTTAGGTTTTGACGGTATCAACTGGTCATCTCCAGGTACATTAATACCAACACGGGTAAATACATTAACAAAAACAATAAATCAAGGCTATTCAGGAAACGGTGTTGACGGTAGAATACGCGAAGCATTTAACCCTAACACAAGCGCCATACCAACAGATGATTTTTTGTGGTTTGCATTGTATTATTATGAAGGGTTTGCCCCAGTTGGATTTGCTGAATCTGTATTTGATAGTACATTTAATAAAAGGATAGATATGTTTTTTATTCTTAATTCACTTTCGATTACTGTTCAATATTTGTTTAATATAAATACAGGGGTACAAACATATGCAACAGCTAATTCAGAGCCTGCATTTCAAAGATTAATTATGTGGCGCAGCGGCAATGATATTTACATTATGGTAAATGGCACGCAGTATGGGCCATTCTCAAATGGAAGCGATACCGGCAAGATGAATCAAGAGTTTAACTCTTTTTGCCGCGCATATCAAACAAACAATTTCTTTGATTTTATGGGCAGCAACACACGCAAAACAACGTTTGGTTTTGGCAAGGCATCAAACATAAATAAACCATTATTAGACGCAGCATTGGCAGCATATCAAGTTAATCTATAATATGTTAGTTTACAACGTTACACCCATATACAACCAAATTGCAGGCTTTGAAGGCGTTTGCCAGCCTGTGAAAGACGCAGCAGGTAATTGGATATTATCGCAAGATAGTGCAATCGATCCGTTGCTTTCAGACATTAAGGCATTGATTGAGCAATGCGAGTTAATTGAATTTAATCCCGTAAAGCATGACATTTGATTGGTTTATGTTGACGGTGTTTGCCGGATTGGTTACGGTGCTTTGGTTTATATTTCAACGCACTTATGTAAAATTTGAGGACGTTCAAAAAGCGCAGGTTGAAAATGAGAAAAAAATCATTGAAATTTCGCTAAATTTGAGTAATGCAATCAAAGCAACTGATATTTATCAATCCATGAACAATGAGCAACTTAAGGAAATTAACGAAGCGCTGAAAAAGCAAATATCAGCTATGGAGCAATTGACAAAAGAGATTGGCTCAATGAATATTAACGTTTCAAAGATTGAACAGATGCTTGAAAACTACCCTAAAATTGAGCAACGGTTGCAGGATTTGGAAATAAAAGTAGCAGCAAATGGCAAAGGTCACTAACAAGGCAAATAAAAAGCAGGCGTTTGGCACGCGCAAAACTGGCGTACATAAGAAAAAACGCAACAAGCACGAATCTGTAAAGGCATATAAAGGACAAGGTAAATGATACAAGTAATTTTAAGTTGGATTCTTACTCAGGCTACCAAGTTTGAGCATTTGTTTACAGGCAAAGACAATAAGTGGAGCATTCGCAGAATAATGGCCGGTGGCGCATTTTTAAAGTTCATCCTGATGAGTTGCGAAACGGGCAGCAGCGATGCGTACATTTGGGCTTTGGTTGCGCTTATTGGCGGATTGCTTGGCCTCACTACCTTACAAAACATGAAAGCAAATGAACAACAAGTTTAACGAGCTATTTTTTTGGTTTTGCCTATTGTTGGCGGCCATTGGCACGCTGTACCATTCCGTTGTAAGTGAAAATTGGGGATGGGCTATATTCTTTGGAGGCTTTTGGGCGCTTGTAATTGGCATGGCATTAAAAGCGGGCAATGATGAGACAGATTAAATGGATTGTGGTGCATTGCACCGCAGGGCCGCAAGCGCAAACCACAAAAAGCATTATTGACTATTGGAGAAACAAACTGCGCTGGCGCACCGTTGGCTACCATTTTTTGGTAAGCGGCAACGGCAGTTACGAGCAACTTGCGCCAATTGAAAACCCAACCAATGGCGTGGCCGGATATAATGCCAGTTCAATCCACGTTTGCTACAAAGGCGGTTGGAACGGCAAAGACACGCGCACCTCAGAGCAAAAATCATCCCTTTTGCAAATTATCAAAAACCTCAAAAAGCAATTTCCGGCAGCCAAGGTGATAGGTCACCGCGATTTTAGCCCTGATAAAAACGGGGATGGCAAAATTACACCTGATGAATGGGTTAAACTTTGCCCGTGCTTTGATGCCAAAACAGAATACGCAAACGCATGAATAAAATAGCCGTATTCTTTATTCTTTTGGCTTATGGGATGACTTGCGGATGCAAAGCATACAAAGAGCGCATACTGCGTAAATATTGTACCACAGATACGCTAATTGTGCGCGACACCATTCGCACGCAAACCGTGCAGCATGATACGGCATTTGTTGACATACCGCGCACAGATACGTTGGTAATCACAAAAGACAAGTTAGTGATCAGGTATTTTAAAAAAGACAGCATAGTTTATATTTCAGGTGAGTGCAAAGGCGATACGGTTTACATTGAAAAGCGCATATCAGTACCGCGTGCGCTGCCTGTTCAATCATTTTGGCAACGGGCTTACAATACCGGCAAAGAGGTATTTTCCTGGCTTGGGCTAATATTGCTTGTTGCGCTGCTTCTGCGTTTTCTGATAAAATAGTTTTGATTTTTTAAAACTTTCAGTTAGCTTTGTACCCATGAAGCTAAAATTGAAAGAGGCATTGCGTGAGTATAACCTGCGCAACCCACAGAACAAATTGACACAGCAGGCATTTGGCAAGCTGTACTATGGCAAACAATGGATTCCATCAAAAAAGGCAGCGGTGAGCCACATGTTTACCGGCCGCAAGCGCAATATTGACGTGGCCAAGTGCGCACAAATATTGCAATGCAGTACTGATTACCTGCATGGCGTGGTGGATTGTTTTGAAACATCAAGTTGTTAACCCCTAAATACTAATTGAAATGGAATTTATTAAACTACTCATTGTATGTGCGGCCACAGGTGCTGGCATGTACGCATTTGTTTTGGCTGCCGGATGGCTTATGAGCATGATGGATCAGCCTAAATCACGCAAGTATACGGGCAAGTTGTGAAAAATATTACGCTATTTATCAGCGCGTTATAATTTTTTGCACAAAATAGTTTGCGTTTTCTGAAACTTGCTGTACATTTGCATCACTAATTAATCAAAAAAATATGCCACAATTGAACATTAACGGGGAGTTGCGCGAGGTTACGCATTACCCATCATTTTTTAAAGACCAACACGACAAGTATTGGATTATTGCCGCGCCAAATTTGTGCCTTGCTGTGCATAGTGGTGGTTGGGCTGCACAAGTTGAACGTTATGACAGCATGGTGCTAAGTAAAGAAGATGATTTTCTTACTGAAGTATCAGCCGAAGAAGTTACCACATTTGCCTTTGCGTCATTCAATCGCGCAATGGAGCGTTTTACTATCGTGTTCAATCAACTTCAAACCAAGCCGCGCAAGCCTCAAAATAGAATGTTGGAGGATATTGTATGATTACTGAAATGCCACAATTTGTAGTTACCGATTTTGACGTTGCAATAAACGGTGACATTGCCATTGAGTATGTGAATGACTTTGACAATTCAGATAAAGTCTATCAAAAACTTACCACGGTGAAAAAGATTTGCAAGTTTATCGAGGAACATAAATTGAATGAGTTTATAGACCGCGATGGCATTACTCAAACCTACGAAGAAAGTGTTGAAGAATACTTTTTACGCAACAAATACACCACATTAAACCTTTTTATCAATAATACAATATGAAAGCAATTACAGCAACCTCCACAGGAGGCACAAATTACGAACCGGTTGCAGCAGGCACTTATGTTGCCCGTTGCTATTCAATGGTACACATCGGTACTATTACTGAAAACATGATGGGCGAAAAGAAAGAATTGAACAAAGTTCGCATCACCTGGGAACTGCCAACCGAAACCAAGGTATTCAAAGAAGAAAACGGAGAGCAGCCGCACGCTATCAGTAAAGAGTTTACACTTTCCATGCACGAAAAGGCCACATTGCGCAAGTTTTTAGAATCATGGCGCGGAAAAGGCTTTACTGAGGATGAGGCCAAATCGTTTGACATTACAAAACTTCTTGGCGTGCCTTGCATGATTAGCATCATCCACAAAACATCGAAAACAACCGGCAAGACTTATGCTGAAATAGCATCTGTGTCAACTATGCCAAAAGGTATGCAATGCCCAGCACAAGTAAACAAAACATTTGTTTTTAGTCATGAGGAGTTTGATCAGGAATCATTTGATGCGCTGCCTGATTTTTTAAAAGACAAGGTGCGCCAATCAAAAGAATACATGGCAAAGAAGCAGCCGCACGTGACCGAAGCGCCTTCAAGCAATATTGAAATGTCTGACGATGATTTACCATTTTAGTTATGCAAACAATTGAAAGCACATTATCAGTAATGCCAGCCACCAAAGATGAGGTGGGGGCATTTGTAGCCAAGTTCAAAGAAGAAATGGAATCAGGCTACTCAGATCCTATCAAAACATTGCGCAACCTCAAAGCCATTGAAGCTGCACTTGAGCAAATGATTAAAATTGCCATGCCTTATGCACTTGATGAGGCGCAAAAAAACGGCAAATCATTTCAGCAATACGGGGCAAAGTTTGAGGTAAAAGAGGTTGGCGTAAAGTATGATTATTCGCATACAAACGATACAATCTACACATCATTGGCCATAAAGCAGGCGCAAATTAAAGAGCAAATGAAACAACGTGAAACATTTTTAAAATCAATATCAGGCCAACAGGTTGTTATTGATGAAGAAACCGGAGACGTTGTTACGCTTTATCCTCCACAAAAAACATCCACCACTTCAGTAGCTGTAACGCTTTTATGAGGTTTAGCTTTACAACAACTGCAAACGCTGACGGCATTATCAAGGCCAGCGCACCCCATCAAATTCAAATGCGGTGCGTTGCCTTGGCCGGCAAGCGCGTAACGGTTACTATTGAAACGGCAAAGAAAAAGCGCAGCCTGGAGCAAAACGCCTATTACTTTGGCTGTGTTGTGCCAATTATGCAAGCCACATTTAATCAACTTGGCAATGATTTTAGCAGAGAGCAAACGCATGACATCCTTCGCGCCAAGTTCTTAACCGTGGATATTGTGAACGTGGATGAGGTGGTTGCGCAACGCATCAGAAGCACAACTGAACTTACCACCACGCAATTTGCGGAGTACATTTTACAAATTCAACAATGGGCTGCATCTACATTTAACGTGCATGTGCCTGATCCAAACGAACAAACACAAATTCAATTATGATTACCCAAAGACAAAAAGAGGAGATTGACAAGATTATATCTAACACAAAAATAAAGCTATCCGTTATTGCACGCAAGCCGGTGCGCATATACTATGAATTGGTTGAGCCAACCCATGAAACGCAGGAAATATCAGAAGTGATACAAATGTTTTGCGATGTGATGGAAGTGCCAAAGTTTAAACTAATATCGCCATCCCGCAAAACAGAAATTACAAATTGCCGAGAAATGGTGGCTCAGTATCTTTTTTCAGAAATGCACATCCATCCCAAAAAAATAGGGCAAATACTGAAGCGCGACCGTACCAGCATATTGCATACGCTTGATATGTTCCAAATTCACTATAAACACGAATGGGACTACAAATTATCTTACGACAGAACAAAATCTTTAATCCAACATATTTATGTCACAGAAACAAAAAACACAGAAACAAGCGATCCTCAAACTATTTATGCAGGGCAAAACGCTTAACATCTTATCGGCTTTTAAATTGACCGGAACCATGAAGCTATCCACCAGGATTGCAGATTTCAGGCGTGATGGTATGGTATTTAAAGCAGAGCGTAAGCAATTCAAAACAAGATTTGGTACGCACGGGTGCTATATTGATTACACCTTGGATGCTAAAAAAACACCAAAAAAAGTTTTGAAAATGATTGCAGATAGTTAAATTTGCATTAACAATACGATGGCTTGGTTGATTAGGCCCAAGCAAGCCATTTCAATTGGGTAATTTTTAAGCCCCGATTCGCAAGGCCTAAGCGTTTCGGGGCATTTTTTTTATTATGGCAAAAGATCCAGCATTTTTATTATATACTTCAGACTTTCTTACCGGCACATTAACAATGACCGATGAGCAGGTTGGTAAGTACATCAGACTACTATGCCTTCAGCACCAAAAAGGCATACTTTCAGAAAAAGATATGATTTACATATGTAATTCATATGATAAAGACATTTTTGAAAAATTTGTCAAAACAGAGGAAGGTTATTTTAATCAGCGCTTAAAAGAGGAAAGCGAAAAACGCGCAAAGTATTCAGAATCAAGAGCAAACAATAGGAAAAGTAAGAAACATATCAATAACATATCTTCTACATATGTTCAACATATGGAAAATGAAAATATAAATGATATTAATAATACAATAAAGGTAACGCGAGAACTTTTTGAAAATACCATAGTGCCAAACATCCGGAATCAAAAAGAATTTTGGCTGTACGTTCAGAAGGTCCACAAAATATCGAAAGACGAGGCAATTAAACTATTTGACGAATTTGCCGCTAAATTAGCCATTACAGACAACTTTAAGGCAGCAAGCGAGGTGAAGTCCCACTTTTTGAATTGGGTGGCTCATAAGCCTTCTAAAAGCGAAAATCAAAATAAACCACTTTACAAACCATTAGCATGATAAACAAGATACCACCACAGGCCATTGAATTAGAGGAAGCAGTTATTGGCGCACTTATGCTCGAAAAAGACGCATATTTGAAAGTGAGCGATTTTTTAGCTGCCGATATGTTTTATTCTGAAAAGCACGCGGTTATATACCAAGCCTGCGCATCATTATTCAATCAGGCAAAGCCAATTGATATTCTTACAGTTGTAAACGAGCTGAAAAAATTGAACAAGCTGGAGATTGTTGGTGGCCCTTATGAGGTCACGCAATTTACTCAGCGAGTGGCATCATCGGCTCACGTTGAACATCACAGTCGGATTATTCAGGAAAAGTACATTTTGCGCAAGTTGATTGAACTTGGAAGCGAAGTTTCAAAAATAGCATACGATGAATCAGCCAATCCTTATCAGATTATTGAAGATTTTGATAAGCGAATTTTGCACATTCTAAATATTCAAAGTCAACGCAAAACACTAAAGCAGCAATTAATTGATACACGCAAAGAAATTGAAGCAAGTGCAGCGCACTCAGGCATAACCGGCATACCATCATCAGTTTCCGTTGTAAATGGATTGATGGGTGGGTATAATCGAACAGATTTGATTATTGTAGCTGCTCGCCCAGGCATGGGCAAAACATCATTTGCGTTGCAAGAAGCGCTATTTGCTGCCAAAAATGGATATTCCGTTGCGTTGTTCAGTTTGGAAATGGGCGACCGGCAATTGATAAAAAAGATGCTATCAGCAGAAGCAGATATTGACCTGCAACTGATAAAAAACGGCAATTTATCTGAGTTAGATTGGAACATTTTGAACAATCGAATAGGCTCAATGTACGATTTACGCATGGTCATTGACGATACTCCGGCATTATCCATACATGATTTGAGGCGCAATTGCATTAAAATAGCCAAAAACAGCGGATTGGATATGGTTGTTGTGGATTACTTGCAATTGATGCGCGGAGAAAAAGACCGCAACGGCAACCGAGAGCAGGAAATATCAAGTATAACCAGGGGATTGAAAGCGTTGGCAAAAGAATTAGATGTGCCGGTTATTGCGCTTTCTCAGTTAAGCCGCGAGTGCGAAAAACGTGGAGATAAACGGCCATTGCTTTCCGATCTTCGTGAATCAGGAAGTATTGAGCAGGATGCCGATATTGTGCAATTTATATTCAGGCCGGAGTATTATGGCATTCAGGAAGACGAAAACGGATATTCAACATTAGGCCGTGCTGAGTTTATATATGCCAAAAATAGAAACGGAAGCACCGGATTTATAAATGTTGGATTTGTTCATCAATTTACTAAGTTTGTAAATTAAGTTTGTAAAAATCGAAACAAGTTTTATATTTGCATAACGTGATGCAGCTAAGCGAAGGCACAAATAGTGTTGGCATTGTGCGGTTGGATTTGGGCTTTTGCTTATGTGCTGTTAGCAGTAGGTTTTATCACGAATTATTAACTTAAAAACAAATATACAAATGACACAAGAACAACACGATTACGAAATGGGATGTGCAGGACAAGCACAAGCAGAGTATGAAGCACAAATGGCTTACTATGAATATTTAGATGGTTTGATAGCTGATAAACAATATCAGTTACACGCTGTCGAAATAGCGTTGGATATGCTTAATTCAAAAGAGTTTGCTAATAGTGGTATGTCGCCTAAAGATTGGTTAGATGCAGAAAGAAAACGTCTGGCAGTTAAAAGTCTAAATGATGGCACTAAGTCCTTTTAAACTTACTGCTAACGTTTTCGGGCTTGGCGAAGTGGCTTGTGTGCGTTGGCTTGTGTGTCTGAAAGCCATTTTGCCAAACCCGTGTTATATGAAGTGCCGACTTATTTACGATAAAGCCCAATTGGAACACTAAACAGAAAAACAAAAAGAAAAAAAAGGGATGGAAAATTTTTTAAATAAAATCATT
>Ga0315900_10002142_pt1 | contig 30874 bp, 28 predicted proteins | sample LakEriMetagenome_FD_203521 | JGI IMG/M metagenome (GOLD analysis project Ga0315900, IMG submission 203521) | Freshwater fungal communities from buoy surface, Lake Erie, Ohio, United States - Buoy 12 MA114 | ecosystem: Environmental > Aquatic > Freshwater > Lake > Lake biofilm | place: USA: Lake...
ACATCTGGTAGTGCAGCACCGCGCCCGCCTCGTTCAGGGCGACGATCGCGTTGTACGGCAGCTCCTGCTCGCGCTGGCCGCAGGCGCCGGCGAAGGCCTGGTGGATCTCGTACTCGCTGCCGCCCGCGCGGAAGCAGGCCTCGGCCGCGCGATGCCCCCGGGCCCCGATGCGGTTGGCTTCGCGCAGGCAGGCGATCTCGTAGGCGGTCTTGCGACCCCGGGCATGGTCCAGCCGGGCCATCAGGCCGGGCGGATTGACGGCGCCCAGGCCCCACATCGGGAGTTCCGGCAAGGCATCGCCGATCCAGGCGTGGCGGCTGAGGTCGCCTGGCAGCGCCGCCCGGGCCTCGGCGCGCGAGCGCACGGTGACGACCTCGAAGGCGGTGGGCCACCCGCTCTCGGGCAGGCTCGCCGGTTGGTACCAGAAGTCGGTCTCGACGCGGAAGATGAGGGTCGGGCGCCGTCCGGGGCGCACCCACACCAGGGATCCGGGCGCATCCCGCAGCGGCGCCCACCACTTGAAGGGCGCATGGGCCTTGAAGGGGTAATGGTGGTCATCGAGGAAGATGTCGATCGCTTCCCCCGCGTGCAGCACCAGGCCGTCGTAGCCGCTGGCGGCGAGGGCGGCGCCGGTCCGGCGGCCGATCTCCTCGATATGGGCGGGGAAGAGTGGGGCGGCGCTCGGCAGGGCGTTCGGCAGGGCGTTCGGCATGGGGTGTCCTGGGATCGGGTCGCGGGGGTACCCCGGTCGGGGGCTTGTCCACCCGGCATTCTAGGACAGGGCGGCCCGGCCCGTCCGGTGTTGCGTCAGGCTGACACTCTGGCGGGAGGCTGAAACTCGTTCCAAATCCTCTTTAAAACCTGTAGGATTCGCGCGCGACTCGAGTCGCCAGACAAACTAGCTAGGTTGTTTGATTTCCACTGGTCCTACTTTTTTTGGGGAAATTTCACAATGAAGACGAAGCTCGCTCTCGCCGCTGCTCTCGCGGCGCTTGCCCTGACCGCTTGCGCGAAGAAGGAAGAGGCCGCCACGGCCGTTGACGCCGCTGCCACGGAAGCCGCCGCTGCTGCGACGGATGCCGCTGCCGCTGCGACCGACGCCGCTGCGACCGCGACCGACGCCGCCGCGACCGCTGTCGAGGGCGCTGCCGATGCGACCGCCGCTGCCGCGACGGACGCCGCTGCTGCCGTGACGGACGCCGCCAACGCGACCGCCGCTGCCGCGACGGACGCCGCCGCTGCCGCCACGACCGCCGTCGAGGAGGCCAAGAAGTAATTCTCTGACGAGAATCGCTTCTTGAGGGGCCGCAAGGCTCCACAACGGACCCGGGCCGGTGGCGACACCTCCCGGGTCTGTTTTTTTGGGGAGCCGCCGATGACCGTGAGCCTGCGCGATGCGCGAGAGCGCGACGAGGACCGTCGATGGTTCACGGACGCCTACGCGGCGTGGTTGCGCGAGTTCGGCGGTGATGCGGTCGTCATCGCGGCGCAGCATGCAGCGCCGCCTGCGGCGCCGCCCGCGGTGATGGATGGGCGGCAGGGCAGGTCCCGCGGCGGCGATGCGGTGGCGGCGCTGGCGTCCGGCGAGGCGCGCCAGTGGCTCGCGGCCACCGATGCCGACGTCGTGCTGATCCTGCGCGATGCCGCCCCGGTCGGCTTCGCCTTGGTGCAGCGGGCGTCCCCTGCGCTGCGCACCGTCGCCGAGTACTACCTCGCACCTGCGCAACGCCGGCGCGGCGTCGGCGGCACGGCTGCGACGCTGCTGTTCGACCGTTTCGGCGGTGAGTGGCAGGTCGCGACGCTGCAGCGTGATGCGCTCGCGGTGCGCTTCTGGCGCGAGACCGTGCGCCGCTACACCGGCGGCCGCCACCAGGAGACCCTCGCCGGCGGCGAGGTGCGTCAGCGCTTCTTCGCGCGCGCCGCGCGGGTGCCGGAGCCCTTAACGGGTGTGCCCCGCGCCGGAGAGAGCAGCGGCACGAGATAACGCCCCGTGTGCGAGGCCTCGACCTGCGCCACGGCCTCGGGCGTGCCGGTCGCCATCACCTGGCCGCCGCCGGATCCGCCTTCCGGCCCGAGATCGACGATCCAGTCGGCGGCCTTGATCACATCGAGGTTGTGCTCGATCACCACGACCGTGTTGCCCTCGTCCCGCAGGCGCTGCAGCACGCGGAGCAGTTGCGCCACGTCGTGGAAATGCAGGCCGGTCGTCGGCTCATCGAGCACGTAGAGCGTGCGGCCGGTGGCGCGCTTGGAGAGTTCGCGGGCGAGCTTGACGCGCTGCGCCTCGCCGCCCGAGAGCGTGGTCGCGTTCTGGCCGAGCTTCAGGTACCCGAGGCCCACGTCCATCAAGGTCTGCAGCTTCGGGTGCACCGCCGGGATGTTGCGGAAGAAGGGCAGCGCATCCTCGACGGTCATCTCCAGCACTTCGTGGATGTTGAGCCCGCGGTAGCGGATCTCGAGGGTCTCGCGGTTGTAGCGCCGGCCGCCGCAGGCGTCGCAGGGCACATAGACGTCCGGCAGGAAGTGCATCTCGATGCGCATCACGCCGTCGCCTTGGCAGGCCTCGCAGCGGCCGCCCTTGACGTTGAAGCTGAACCGGCCGACGTCGTAGCCGCGGCTGCGCGCCTCCGGCACCTGCGCGAAGAGCTCGCGCAGGCCGCCGAACAGCCCCGTGTAGGTCGCCGGGTTCGAGCGCGGCGTGCGGCCGAGCGGATCCTGGTCGATCTCGATCACGCGGTCGATGTGTCCGAGGCCCTCGAGGCCGCGGCAGGGCGCTGCGTCCGAGGGGCCGCCGCCCAACTGCGCGAGCGCGCGCCGCAGCAGGGTGTCGTTGACGAGCGTGCTTTTGCCCGAGCCCGACACCCCGGTGACGCAGGTGAAGAGGCCGACCGGGAACCCGACCGTGACGTCCTGCAGGTTGTTGCCGGTCGCGCCGATGACGCGCAGCTCGCGGCCGGGCTGTGGCGGGGTGCGCAAGGCCGGCACCTCGATGCGCCGCGCGCCGGACAGGTACTGCCCGGTGAGCGAGTCCGGCGCCGCGCGTATCTCCGCGGGCGTGCCGGCAGCGACCACCTGGCCGCCGTGGACGCCCGCGCCCGGCCCGAGGTCGACGACGTGGTCCGCGGCGAGGATCGCGTCCTCGTCGTGCTCGACGACGATCACGGTGTTGCCGAGGTCGCGCAGCCGGCAGAGCGTGGCGAGCAGGCGCGCGTTGTCGCGCTGGTGCAGGCCGATCGAGGGTTCATCGAGGATGTACATCACGCCGGTGAGTCCGGAGCCGACCTGGCTCGCGAGGCGGATGCGCTGCGCCTCGCCGCCCGAGAGGCTGTCGGCGGAGCGGTCGAGCGTCAGGTAATCGAGCCCGACATCGACCAGGAAGCGCAGGCGTTCGGCGATCTCGTGCACCACCTTGCCGGCGACCTCGCCGCGCCAGCCGGGCAGCCGCAGCGCGCCGTGAAGGCCCGCCGCCTCGCGCACCGAGAGCCGCGTGATCGCGGGCAGCGTGCGTCCGCCCACCTGCACGTGGCGGGCGTCGCGGTTGAGGCGGCTGCCGCCGCAGTCCGGGCAGGGCCGCAAGCCGCGGAACTTGGCGAGCTCCTCGCGTACGGCGGGCGAATCGGTCTCGGTCCAACGCCGTTCGATGTTGCGCAACATGCCCTCGAAGGGATGCTGGCGTTCCGTGGCCGCGCCCCGCGCGGTGGCGTAGCTGAAGGTGATGACCTCATCGCCGCTGCCGTGCAGCAGCATCTCGCGCACCCGCTCCGGCAGTTCCTGCCACGGTTCCTCGATGTCGAAGCCGTAATGCGCCGCGAGCGTGCGGATGAGCTGCAGGTAGTGCGCGTTGTGGCGGTCCCAACCGCGCACCGCGCCGCCCGCGAGCGACAGGTGCGGGAAGGCGACGAGCCGCGCCGGGTCGAAGAACGGCTGTTCGCCGAGCCCGTCGCAGGCGGGGCAGGCGCCCGCAGGGCTGTTGAACGAGAACATCTTCGGTTCGAGGGTCGGCACGGCATGGCCGCAATCGGGGCAGGCGTGGCGGTTGGAGAACAGGAGCCCGGGCGCGCCGGCCTCCTGTTCCTCCAGCGTCACCACGCGCGCCGTGCCGCCCGAGAGCCGCAGCGCCGTCTCGAAGGACTCGGCGAGGCGCTGCGCGGCGTCGGGGCGCAGCCGCAGGCGGTCGATCACCGCGTCGATGCTGTGCTTGCGCCGCGCATCGAGCTCGGGTGCGGCGTCGAGCTCGTGCACCTGGCCGTCGATGCGCGCGCGCACGAACCCTTGTGATTGCAGGTCGCGCAGCGTCGTGTCGTGGCTGCCCTTGCGCTGCTGCACCAGCGGCGCGAGCAGCAGCACGGCCGTGCCCTCGGGCATCTGCAGCACCTGGTCCACCATCTGGCTCACGGTCTGCGCCTCGAGCGGCGTACCGTGCTCGGGGCAGTGCGGCACGCCGGCGCGCGCGAACAGCAGGCGCAGGTAGTCGTGGATCTCGGTGACCGTGCCGACGGTGGAGCGCGGGTTGTGCGAGGCGGCCTTCTGCTCGATGGCGATCGCCGGCGAGAGCCCCTCGATGTGGTCGACATCGGGCTTGTCCATCACCGCGAGGAACTGGCGCGCGTAGGCCGACAGCGACTCGACGTAGCGACGTTGCCCCTCGGCATAGAGGGTGTCGAAGGCGAGCGAGGACTTGCCGGACCCCGACAGGCCGGTCACCACGACCAGGCGGTCGCGGGGGATGTCGAGGTCGAGGTTGCGCAGGTTGTGGGTGCGCGCCCCCCGGATCCGGATCGGCTGCATGGCGGGTGGGACCGATGTTCAGGAAAAACAGCCGGTTAGTGTACCCCGCGACCGGCCGCGGCGTGCGAATTGCCCCGCTTTGCCCGGATATTGGCGGTGCAGTGCGGGCGGGGGGCGACTAGAATCTCTCCCCATGCGGCGGCCCTCCAGCAGCCCCCGCAGGGCCCGGCGAATGGCCGCCGGTGCCACCCCCGGACACAGGATCTCCCCCATGGCGCGCGGCATCAACAAAGTCATCCTCATCGGCAACCTCGGCCAGGACCCCGACACCAAGGCCATGCCCTCCGGCATGACCGTCTGCAACCTGCGCATCGCCACCTCCGAGTCCTGGAAGGACAAGCAGACCGGCGAGATGAAGGAACAGACCGAGTGGCACAGCGTCGCCATGTTCGGCCGCCTCGCCGAGATCGCCGGCGAGTACCTGCGCAAAGGTTCGCAGGTCTACATCGAGGGCCGGCTGCGCACCCGCAAGTGGCAGGACAAGGAAGGCAAGGACCGCTACACCACCGAGATCGTCGCCAACGAGATGCAGATGCTCGGCAGCGGTGGCCGCGGCGGCATGGGCGGCGAGGGCCGTGGCGAACCGCGTGCGGCGGCCGGCGGCGGCCGCGGCGGCGAGGGTGGTGGTGGCTACGAGGGGCCGCGCAGCGGCGGATCGAGCGACCAGTTCGACGACGACATCCCGTTCTGAGCGCATGCCCGGCCGATACTTCATCAAGTCCTTCGGCTGCCAGATGAACGAGTACGACTCCGCCCGCATGGGCGACGTGCTCGCCGCGGCAGAGGGCCTCGAGCCCACCGACGACCCCGAGCAGGCCGACGTGCTGCTCATGAACACCTGTTCGGTGCGCGAGAAGGCGCAGGAGAAGGTGTTCTCGCTGCTCGGCGAATGGCGGGCGATCAAGGCGCGCCGGCCGGGCGTCGTCATCGGCGTCGGCGGCTGCGTCGCGAGCCAGGAGGGCGAGGCCATCACGGCGCGCGCGCCGCAGGTCGACCTCGTGTTCGGCCCGCAGACCTTGCACCGCTTGCCCGACATGCTCGCGGAACTGCGCAGCCACGGACGGGCCGTCGTCGACATCAGCTTCCCCGAGATCGAGAAGTTCGACCACCTGCCCGCGCCGCGCGCCGAGGGCGCATCGGCGTTCGTCTCGATCATGGAAGGCTGCAGCAAATATTGCAGCTTCTGCGTCGTCCCCTACACCCGCGGCGACGAGATCAGCCGACCCTTCGAGTCCGTGATGGACGAGGTCCGTGCGCTCGCCGCGCAGGGCGTCCGTGAGATCACGCTGCTCGGCCAGAACGTCAACGCCTATCGCGGTCCCATGGACGATGGCGTCGAGGTCGACCTCGCGACGCTCGTGCACCACGTGGCCGCGCTCCCCGGCATCGGCCGCATCCGCTTCACGACCTCGCACCCGATCGAGTTCGACGAGAGCCTCATCGAGGCCTATGCCAGCGTCCCGAAGTTGGCCGACCATCTGCACCTGCCGGTGCAGTCCGGGTCGGACCGCGTGCTCGCACTCATGAAGCGCGGCTACACCGCGCTCGAATTCAAGGACCGCATCCGGCGGTTGCGCGCCGTGCGCCCGGACATCGCCGTGTCCTCGGATTTCATCGTCGGCTTCCCCGGCGAGACCGAGCGCGACTTCGAGGCGACGCTGCGCCTGGTGCGGGACCTCGACATCGACCAGTCCTTCAGCTTCCTCTACAGCCGCCGTCCCGGCACGCCGGCGGCCTCCTTGCCGGACGAAGTCCCGCACGAGGAGAAGCAGGGGCGGCTGGTGCGCCTGCAGGCGCTGCTCGACGCGCAGGCGCATGCGCGCAGCCTCGCGATGCTGGGCAGCCGGCAGCGGGTCCTGGTCGCGCGGCCCTCGCGCCGCGACGCCACCGAGCTCGCCGGCCGCACGGAGAACAACCGCTGGGTCAACTTCCCGGGGCCCGCCGGCCTCGTCGGCCGTTTCGTCGACGTCGAGATCACCGAAGCGCGTTCGCATTCGCTGCGCGGCCGCATCCTCGCGGCCGAGGTGGCCCATGCCTGAGCGACCTGCTGTCCCGCCCTCGGGACCCACCACGGCGCCGTCCGGTGCCGAGGCCGCATCGACCGACCCGCGTGCGCGACGCGAGGTCCGCGAATTCGAGCTCGCGCCTGCGGACAACGAGCGGCTGGCGAATCTCTGCGGGCCGCTCGATGCCAACCTGCGCCTCATCGAGCAACGCCTCGGCGTCGAGCTGCGCCGCCGCGGCAATGCGTTCGTCGCGCTCGGCGCGGGTGCGGCCGCGGCCGAATCCCTGCTGCGCGAGCTGTTCCGGCTCGCGCGTACGGAGGACATCTCGCCCGAGACCGTGCACCTCGCGCTGCGCGACCACGACGCGTCCTCCGGTCAGGCCGCTCAGGAGACGGCGGACGAAGGCGACGACGAGCCCGGGCTGCGCACCTTGCGCGGGACGCTGCGCCCGCGCGGCGCCAACCAACGCGAGTACCTGCGCCGCATCCGCCGCCACGACCTCACCTTCGGCATCGGCCCTGCGGGCACCGGCAAGACCTACCTCGCCGTCGCCTGCGCGGTGGAGGCGCTGCAGTCGGACCGCGTCCGGCGCATCGTGCTGGTGCGCCCGGCGGTCGAGGCCGGCGAGCGGCTCGGCTTCCTGCCGGGCGACCTCACGCAAAAGGTCGACCCGTACCTGCGGCCGATGTACGACGCCCTCTACGAGATGCTGGGCTTCGACCGCGTCGCCAAGCTCATCGAACGCAACATCATCGAGGTCGCTCCGCTTGCGTTCATGCGCGGCCGCTCCCTCAACGATTCCTTCATCATCCTCGACGAAGCCCAGAACACCACCGTCGAGCAGATGAAGATGTTCCTCACCCGCATCGGCTTCGGCTCGCGTGCCGTGGTGACGGGCGATGTCACCCAGACCGACCTGCCCGCAGGGCGCCTGTCCGGCCTGCGGCACGTCATCGACGTGCTGCGTCCCGTGAACGGGGTCGCCTTCCAGTTCTTCGAGGCCCGCGATGTGGTGCGCCATCCCTTGGTGCAGCGCATCGTGATGGCCTACGAGGCGCAGCCCCCGGCGGGCGAGGGGCCGCGGTGAGCGCCCCCGCCAAGGCGCCGCTCGCGGTCGACTTGCAGAGCAGCGTGCGGCAAGGGCTGCCGTCGGCGGCGCGGGTCACGGCCTGGGCGCGGGCCGCGACGGGCGCGCGGGGCCGCGGCGCCGAGATCGCGGTGCGCGTGGTGGGCCTCGCCGAGGGCCGGCGCCTCAACCTCGTCTGGCGAGGCCGCGACTACGCCACCAACGTGCTCTCGTTCCCCGTGCCGGCCGGCGCCGCCTCGTCGCCGCGCGGTGCGGTCCGCGGCCTGCCGCGGCGCGGACGTCGGCGGTTCCTCGGCGACATCGTCCTCTGCGCCCCCGTGCTCGCCCGCGAGGCCAAGCAACAGGGCAAGGCGCCGCTCGCGCACTGGGCGCACCTCGTCGCGCACGGCTGCCTGCACCTGCTCGGCTACGACCACGAACGCCCGACCGATGCCCGCCGCATGGAGCGCCGCGAGCGCCGCGTGCTCGCAGGGCTCGGTTTCCCGGATCCTTATCTGTCGGATGATCTCTTGGAGGGCGCACCTGTCGGTGCGCCGGATGGTGACGCACATGGCTGATCCCCGTTTCAGCGCGATGAGTTGGATGCGCAAGCTCGGCCGCGCCCTCTCGGGGGAGACCGACGACCGCGAGGACCTGTCGCTGCAGCTGCGCCAAGCCGCCGAGCGCGGCCTCATCGACGCCGATGCGTTGCGGATGCTCGAGGGCGTGCTCGGCGTCTCGGAGCTGCAGGTGCGCGACATCATGGTGCCGCGCGCGCAGATGGTCGTGGTGTGCCGCGACGATCCCCCCTCGAAGCTGCTGCCGGTGGTGGTCGAGTCCGGGCACTCCCGCTTCCCGGTGATGGACGACGACCGCGACGATATCGTCGGCATCCTGCTCGCCAAGGACGTGCTGCGGGTGTTCGCGGCCGGCGAGTCCGAGGACTTCGACATCCGCGAGTGCATGCGGCCGGCGGTGGTGGTCCCGGAATCCAAGCGCGTCAACGTGCTGCTCAAGGAATTCCGCCGCAACCGCAACCACATGGCCATCGTCGTCGACGAGTACGGCGGGGTGGCGGGCCTCGTCACCATCGAGGACGCCATCGAGCAGATCGTCGGCGACATCGATGACGAGTTCGACGTCGACGAAGAGCACGACATCCGCCGCGAAGCCGAGGGCCAGTACCTGGTCCGCGGCGCCACGCCGATCGCCACGTTCAACGAATTCTTCGGTACCGACCTCTCGGACGAGGCCTTCGACACCGTGGCGGGGTTCGTCATGCAGAAGCTCGGACGGATGCCGCGGCGCGGCGAGATGCTGCAGGTCGGCGAACTCGAGCTGCGGGTGCTGCGTGCCGACCGGCGCCGTGTCGAGGCCCTGAAGGTCACGGCACCCCACGACCTGCTGCCGCTCGAGGAGCGCGGGAGCGCCGACTGATCCCCGTGCCGATCCTCGCGCTGGCGGCCGGAGCGCTGCTGACGCTCGCGTTCGCGCCGTTCGGCCTGTGGCCGGTCGCGGTGCTCGCGCCGGCGGTGCTCTTCCTGCTGCTTGAGGGCGCTGCGCCGCGCCGCGCCGCCTGGCTCGGTTTCCTGTTCGGCATCGGCACTTTCGCGGCCGGGACCTGGTGGCTTTATCTCAGCATCCAGGGGTTCGGCAAGGCGCCTGTCTGGCTCGCACTGGTGCTGATGGCCGCGCTGGTGGCGCTCATGGCCGGCTACACCGCCCTCTTCGGCTGGTTGTCCGCGCGGGTGCTCCCGGCCAGCGGCGCCTGGCGTTGGCTCGCGGGCTTGCCGGCGCTGTGGTGGCTGCTCGAGTGGCTGCGCGGCTGGTTCCTCTCGGGGTTCGGCTGGCTCTCTCTCGGCTATTCGCAGACCGATACCTGGCTCGCGGGTTTCGCGCCGGTCGGCGGCGCGCACCTCATCTCGCTGCTGCTTGCGGCGATGGCCGCTGCGCTCGTCATGCTGTGGCGGACCTGGCCTGCGGGGGGCGTGCGGCGCCGCGCGCTGCCGCTCGCCGTGCTGGTGCTGCCGTGGCCGCTCGGCGCGGCGCTCGACCGCATCGACTGGACGCGTCCGGCCGGCGCGCCGGTCGAGGTCGCGGTGGTGCAGGGCGCCATCCCGCAAGACCAGAAATGGGTCGAGGCCAACCTCGACGCCACCATCACGCGCTATCGCGACCTCACGCTGCAGTCGCTCGGGACACCCCTCATCGTCTGGCCGGAGGCGGCGATCCCGGACCTCGCCAACAACTACATCCCCTTGCTGCAGTCCTTGGCGGCCGAGGCGGCCTCGCGCCGCAGCGAGCTGCTGCTCGGCCTGATCCGCTCGGAAGTGACGGCGGCGGGCGCGGAGCCCGAGTACTTCAACTCCATCCTCGCGCTCGGCGAGGAGGCGCAGTTCTACGACAAGCACCATCTCGTGCCCTTCGCCGAGTTCTTCCCGGTGCCGGGCTTCGTGCGCAGGTGGCTGCGCCTGATGAGCCTGCCGTACTCCGATTTCACCGCCGGCAAGGCGCGCCAGCCGCCGCTGCGCATCGCCGGGCTCGTGCTCGAGGCGAGCATCTGCTACGAGGACGGCTACGCCTCCTCGCGCCTGCCGCCGCTGCGCGAGGCGACGGCGCTCGTCAACGTCACCAACGACGCCTGGTTCGGTCGCTCGCCGGCCCGCTACCAGCACCTGCAGATCTCGCGCATGCGGGCGCAGGAGGCGCGGCGGTTCCTGATCCGCGCCGCCAACGACGGGGTCTCGGCGGTCATCGGTCCGCGCGGCGAGCTGCGGGCGCAGGCGCCCGAGTACCGTCCGGCGGTGCTGCGTGCCGCGGTGGAGCCCCGCATCGGCCTGCCGCCCTACGCCCGCACGGGCAACCTGCCTTTGCTGGCGCTGGCGCTCGCCTTGCTCGCGGCCGCGCTCTGGCAGGGGAGGCGGCGGTGAACTTTCCGGTATCCTGCGCGGTCTAGGTAGAGGTCTCCATGAACCGGGTATTGTCCATGCTCCAGCGTCCCCTCGTGCGCCGCAGCCTCACCGCGGTGTCGGCCCTGCTTGTCTTCACGGCCTGTCAGCCCCAGTCCTCCACCGCCGCCGGTGCCGTCGTCGGCGCCGCCCAAGCCGCGCCGCGCAGCGATGCCGCGACCCCCCAGGCGGCGACGCCCGCCGTGCAGGGTCGCATGATGCTGCCGGACTTCGCCTCGCTCGTGCAGCAGCACGGGCCGGCGGTGGTCAACATCTCCACCAAGGGCAAGCGCGTGTCGCTCGGCGCGCGCGGCATGTCGCCCAACGACCCGATGTTCGAGTTCTTCCGCCGCTTCGGCATCCCGGGGATGCCCGGCGTGCCGGGCGGGCCCGGTGATCGCGCGGCGCCGCAGGGCGGAGACGAGGACGGTCCGTCGTTCCGCCAGCCGGGCGGCGAGGGCTCGGGCTTCATCGTCTCCATTGACGGTCTCGTGCTCACCAACGCGCATGTCGTTAAGGATGCCGAGGAGATCACCGTCAAGCTCACCGACCGGCGCGAGTTCAAGGCGAAGCTCATCGGTCTCGACGAGGCCACCGACGTGGCGGTGCTGCGCATCGACGCCAAGGGCCTGCCGACGGTGCGCCTCGGCGACCCGAAGAAGATCCGCCCGGGCGAGTGGGTGTTCGCGATCGGCTCGCCGTTCGGCTTCGAGAACAGCGTGACCGCCGGCATCGTGAGCTCCACCGGGCGCGGCCTTGGCGGCCAGGAGTCGCGCTTCGTCAACTTCATCCAGACCGATGTCGCGGTCAACCCGGGCAACTCGGGCGGTCCGCTCTTCAACCTCGACGGTGAAGTGGTCGGCATCAACTCCCAGATCTACAGCCGTTCCGGCGGCTACATGGGCATCTCGTTCGCCATCCCCATCGACCTCGCCACCGACATCCAGCGCCAGCTCGTGGCGAGCGGCCGCGTCGCGCGCGGCCGCATCGGCGTCGCCATCGGCGAGGTCAACTCCGACATCGCCGAGGGCTTCGGCCTCGACCGCCCGCGCGGTGCGCTCGTCAACAGCGTCGAGCCGGGCGGCCCGGCGGCCAAGGCGGGCCTGCGCGAGGGCGACATCATCCTCTCGGCGAACGGTCGCCTGATCGAGCGTTCCGAGGAACTGCCCACGGTCATCGGCCTCATCCGCCCGGGTACGGACGCGACGCTTGAGGTCTGGCGCGACCGGGCGGTCAAGCGGCTGCCGGTGCGCGTCGGCGAGCTCGATCCGCCGGCACCGACCGTGGCTGACGCCGGTAAGTCGGCGTCGCCTGCCACCGCAGCGGACCGTCTGGGTCTCGTGGTGCGCGAACTCACCGCCGAGGAGCGCGCCCGCGCCGCAGCCGGCGATGCCGCCGCGGGCAACCTGCTCGTCGAGCGCGCGCAGGGCGCAGCCGGCGAGTCCGGCATCCGTCGCGGCGACCTCATCCTCGGCGTGAACGGCAAGCGCACCCGCTCGCTCAAGGAATTCCGCGACGCCGTCTCACAGGCCGGCAAAGTGGTGGCGCTCCTCGTCCAGCGCGGCGACCAGCAGGTCTTCATCCCCGTCCGGCCCGGCTGATCCCCGCCGGGGCCTGACACCGCGCCGTCCGGCGCCTGCGGGCGCCGGGTCGGGCGGCCCGCCCGCGGGCAGGCGGGAGCCGGGTCGTGTATCCTCGCGGCTCCCGTTTTTGCAGGCTTTTCCCCGTCATCATGGACGAGCGCTACGAACCGGCCGCCCTCGAGCGCGCCGCACAACAGTATTGGGCCGAGCATCGCAGCTTCGCGGGGCGTGACCCGGCGCCGGGCGCGCCGGACGCCGGCGACAAGTTCTACTGCCTCTCCATGTTCCCGTACCCCTCGGGGCGGCTGCACATGGGTCATGTGCGCAACTACGCCATCGGCGATGCGCTGTCGCGCTTCATGCGCATGCAGGGCCGCAACGTGATGCAGCCGATGGGCTGGGACGCCTTCGGTCTGCCCGCCGAGAACGCGGCGATGGCCAACGGCGTGGCGCCCGCGAAGTGGACGCGCGACAACATCGCCTACATGAAGAAGCAGCTGCAGGCGCTCGGCTTCGCGCTCGACTGGGAGCGCGAGTTCGCGACCTGCGATCCCTCGTACTACCGCTGGAACCAGTGGCTGTTCCTGCAGATGCGCGAGAAGGGCATCGCCTACAAGAAGACCGGCGTCGTGAACTGGGACCCGGTCGACCAGACGGTGCTCGCCAACGAGCAGGTGATCGACGGCCGCGGCTGGCGCACCGGCGCACTGGTCGAGAAGCGCGAGATCCCGATGTACTACCTCAACATCACGGCCTACGCCGATGAGCTGTTGAGCGCGCTCGACGGGCTCGAGGGCTGGCCGGAGCGCGTCAAGATCATGCAGGCCAACTGGATCGGCCGCAGCGAAGGCGCCGAGGTCGCATTCCCGCTCGCGGAGGATGCGCGTGCGGCGCTCGCCGCAGCGGGCGGTGCGGCCGGTGCGGCCGCAGCGGGCGGTGCAGCCAGCGATGCGGCGGCGCCCGCGCTCAAAGTATTCACCACCCGTGTCGACACGCTGTTCGGCGTGACCTTCATGGCGGTCGCCGCCGAGCACCCGCTCGCCTTGGCGGCGGGCGCGCGCGATCCCTCCCTGCAGGCGTTCATCGATGAATGCCGCCGCGGCAGCACCATGGAGGCCGATGTCGCCACCATGGAGAAGAAGGGGCGCCGTACAGGACTGCATGTCCTGCATCCCTTCACCGGCCAGCCGGTCGAGGTCTGGGTCGCGAACTACGTGCTCATGGGCTACGGCGAAGGCGCGGTGATGGGCGTGCCCGCGCACGACGAGCGCGACTTCGAGTTCGCGCACAAGAACGGCATCGCGGTCCGCACCGTCGTGCGTCCCGAGGGCGTGGACTGGCGGACGGTCGAGGCGCCGTGGCAGGCCTCCTACGGCGAGCACGGCCTGACGGTCGATTCCGGCGAGTTCTCGGGCCTCGGTTTCCAGGCCGCGGTCGATGGCATCACCGCCGCGCTCGAGCAGCGCGGCCTCGGCCGCAAGCGCGTGCAGTTCCGGCTGCGCGACTGGGGCATCTCGCGCCAGCGCTACTGGGGCTGCCCGATCCCGCTGGTGCACTGCCCGACGTGCGGCGAGGTCGCGGTGCCCGATGCGCAGTTGCCCGTGGTGCTGCCCGAGGACCTGGTGCCGGACGGCAGCGGCAACCCGCTCGGCAAGAACAAGGCCTTCCTCGAGGTCGCCTGTCCCGCCTGCGGCGGCCCGGCGCGCCGCGAGACCGACACCATGGACACCTTCGTGGATTCGTCCTGGTACTTCCTGCGTTTCGCCTGCCCAGACAACGACCAGGCGATGGTCGATGCGCGCGCACGGTACTGGCTGCCGGTGGACCAGTACATCGGCGGCATCGAGCACGCGATCCTGCATCTCTTGTACGCGCGCTTCTGGACCAAGGTCATGCGCGACCTCGGCCTCGTCGGCATCGACGAGCCGTTCGCGAACCTCTTCACGCAGGGCATGGTGCTCAACCACATCTACTCGCACCAGCCGGCCGAGGGGCGTCGCAGCTACTTCAACCCGGCCGACGTCGATGTGGTCGAGGACGAGGGTGGCAAGCGCTACATCGCCACGCGCCCGGACGGCAGCACGCTCGAGGTGCGCTACGACGGCCTCGGCACCATGTCGAAGTCCAAGAACAACGGCGTCGACCCGCAGAGCCTGGTCGAAAAATACGGCGCCGACACGGCGCGGCTCTTCATGATGTTCGCCTCGCCGCCCGAGCAGACGCTCGAGTGGTCGGACGAAGGCGTGCAGGGTTCGTTCCGTTTCCTGCGCCGGCTCTGGAAGGCGGTGCACGAGCATGTGTCGGCGGGTCCCGCGCCTGCGATCGGCCGCGAGGTCGCCCGCGAGTCGTTGGACGCCACGCAGAAGACCCTGCGGCGCGCGGCGCACCAGACCCTCGCCAAGGTCACCGACGACATCGGCCGGCGCCGCACCTTCAACACCGCCGTGGCGGCGGTGATGGAGCTGCTGAACGCCATCGGCCGCTTCGAGGACCGCTCGCCGGCGGGCCGTGCCGTGGTGCAGGAAGCGCTGGAGATCGCGGTGATCGCGCTGTCGCCGATGGTGCCCCACATCACGCACGCGCTGTGGACGGCGCTCGGCCACGAGGGCGCGCTCTGCGAACTGCGCTGGCCTGCGGCGGACCCCGCCGCGCTGGTGCAGGACGAGATCACCCTCGTGGTGCAGGTCAACGGCAAGCTGCGCAGCCAGATCGCGGTCGCGGCCGACGCGGACGAGGCGACCGTGCGCGCGGCGGCGCTCGCCGACGGGACGGTGCGCCGTTTCCTCGGGGATGCCACGCCCAAGAAGGTCATCGTCGTGCCGCGCAAACTCGTCAACGTGGTGGTGTGATGCGGCCCGCGGCGCGCGCCATGGCCGTCACGGCGCTCGCGGCCGTCCTTTCGGCGCTCGGCGGCTGCGGTTTCGCGCTGCAGGGTGCGACGCCTTTGCCCGCCGCGGTGTCGCTGGTGCGGGTCGATACCGCCGATCCGCGCACCGCGTTCGCCGGCGCCTTGCAGCGCCGCTTGCGCGGCGCCGGCGCGACTTTCGCGGGGCCGGCGCTCGCCGGGTCGGCGCAAGCGGCCGCCGCCGATCCGCAAGGACGCGCCGTCGCCGTGCTGCGCATCGAGCGCGACGAACTGCTCGAGCGCGTGGCGTCGCTGTCCGCCCGCAACGTGCCGCGCGAGTACGAGTACACCTACATCGTGCGTTGGTCGCTCGAGCGCGATGGCGTGCGCAGCATCGAGACCGCGGAGATCACGGCCTCGCGCAACCTCACCTTCGACGAGCGTCGTGTGCTCGCCAAGCAGCGGGAGCGCGAGCAGCTGCGCGATGCGCTCGCCGAGGAGCTCGCCGGCGTCGTGCTGCAGCGGATCTCGGGCCTGCGCTGAGCGCGGCGTGCAGCGCATCGACGCGTCGCGGCTCGAGGACCTGCGGGTGCTGTTGGCCCCGCACGGACTCAGGATCCGCAGCGTGTCCGCCGGCGAGGTGGTGCCGGGGTCCTATTGGGGCGACTCCGAGGCCGGCCTGATCGGCGACACGCTCTATCTCCGGCCCGACACCCCGCTGCATTCGGCGTTGCACGAGGCGGCGCATTGGGTGTGCATGCCGCCGTCGCGGCGCGCCTCGCTCGACCGCGATGCCGGGGGCGACCATGCCGAGGAGAACGCCGTCTGCTATCTGCAGATCCTCTGGGCGGAGCGCTTGCCCGGGGTCGGCGCTGATGGCCTGATGGCGGACATGGACGCCTGGGGCTACAGCTTCCGGTTGGGCTCTGCGGCGCGCTGGTTCCACGAGGATGCGGCCGACGCGCGCGAGTGGCTCGCCGCCCGCGGGCTGCTGCCCGAGGCGGCCGCAGCGCCGGCCGTGCCGGAGGCTCAGGGTCCGGCGTAGCGGTCGGTGGCGGCGACCAGTTCGGCGAGGATCCCCTGTTCGAACGCGGAGTGGCCCGCATCGGGCACGACGCGCAGTTCGGCTTCGGGCCAGGCGCAGTGCAGGTCCCAGGCGCTCTTCATCGGGCAGACGATGTCGTAGCGCCCTTGCACGATGACCGCGGGCAGGTGGCGGATCTTGGGGACGTCGTCGAGCAGCTGGGTCGGCGTGCGCAGGAAGCCGCCGTTCACGAAATAGTGGCACTCGATGCGCGCGAAGGCGTCGGCCACTCCGGTGTCGTCGAAGCGCGCGAGATAGCCCGGATCGAGGCGCAGGAAGCTGGTGGCGCCCTCCCAGCGCGACCAGCGTCGCGCCGCTTCGGCGCGCACCGCGGGATCGTCGCTGGTGAGGCGGCGGTAGTACGCCGTCATCACCTCGCCGCGCTCGGCTTCGGGCAGCAGGCCGACGAAGTCCGCATAGAGGTCGGGGTAGAGCGCGCCGGTGCCGTCCGGCGTGCCGTAGAACCAGTCGAACTCCCAGGGGCGGACCAGGAAGATCCCGCGCAGCACCAGCTCGGTGACGCGGTCGGGGTGCGACTGCGCATAGGCGAGCGCGAGCGTGGAGCCCCACGAGCCGCCGAACAGCTGCCAACGCTCGATGCCGAGATGCTCGCGCAGGCGCTCCATGTCGTCGACCAGGTGCCAGGTCGTGTTGTCCTCGAGGCAGGCGTGCGGGCTGCTCTTGCCGCAACCGCGCTGATCGAAGAGCACGATCCGGTAGCGCGCCGGGTCGAAGAAGCGGCGTTGGCGAGGATCGGTGCCGCTGCCCGGGCCGCCGTGCAGGAACACCACCGGCTTGCCCCGGGGGTTGCCGCTCTCTTCCCAATAGATCTCGTGCAGGTCGGAGACGCGCAGCCTGCCGCTGCGATGCGCCTCGATGGGCGGGTAGAGCCCGCGAGGCGCGGTGGAAGCCATCATCGGCAGAGCATCGGGCCGAGCGGTGCGCCGCCGACGAGGTGCACGTGCAGGTGGTAGACCTCCTGTCCGCCGTGCGCATTGCAGTTGATGATCAGGCGGTAGCCGTCCTCTGCGATGCCCTCGCGCCGCGCGAGGTCCCGCGCCACCGTGAACATGTGGCCGACGAGCGCCTCGTCGGTGTCGGCGATGTCGTTCGCCGTGGCGATCGCCTTGTTTGGCACGATCAAGAGGTGCACCGGCGCGCGCGGGTGGATGTCGCGGAACGCGGTGACCCGCTCGTCCTGGTGGACGATGTCGGCCGGCAATTCCCGGGCGACGATGCGCTCGAACAGCGTCGGCATGCGGCGGTCCTCAGTACTTGTAGATCTCGACGTTGGAGGCGGTCAACTGGTAGGCCGAGGCGCCGAGGCGCGTGGTCTTGCTCACGACCTTCATGCGGCCGGTGATCCAGTAGGCCTCGTAGATGGAGTCGAGGGCGATGCCCTTGGCCATGCGCACGTGGACGATCTGGTTGGGCGGCGGCGGCGGCACGTGGATGCAGGCACCGAAGTAGGGGACGAGGAAGAACTCGGTGACGAGGCCGTCCTTGCCGACGTCGAGCGGCACGATGAAGCCGGGGATCTTGATGTTGGCGCTGTCGAGCGCCTTGTTGACCGAGAAATCCATGACCTGCTGCGCGGCGAGACCGCCTTCGCCCAGTGTGTCGTGGGTGGGCGGCGGCGGACCGCCCGAGAAGCGCGCCCGGGCGTCCTGCGGCAGCAGCTCGTCCCAGTCGATCTCGCGCGGTGCGCCGGCGGGCGCCTTGACCGAAGGCTTGTTGGCGGGTTTGGCGGCGGGTGCGGGCGTGCCGACCGGCGGCGGGGTGACCGCTTGGGCGACCGCGTGGCCGAGCAGCGAAGCGACCAGCAGAGACGCCGACGCCAGCACGAGGGCTGCGGGGCGCGGGGCGCGGGAGCGGGCGCGGGGGTGAGCGGTGTGGTGCATGCGTCAGACCCGGAGTGTGAGGCCGTCGGAGAGGGTGTTGCGGTAGGCGCGCCAGGCGGGCAGCGCGCCCATCAGGAGCGCGGCGAGGATGATCGCGCCGAGCAGCGCCATATCGTACCCCGTCAGGCCACCCGGTTCGAGGAAGATGCCGAACCGGCGCTCCAGCACGGGTCGGGCGGCGGCGATGAGTCCGTAGCAGAGGGCGACGCCGGCCAGCACGCCGCCGGTCGCGAGCAGCCCCGCCTCGGTGATGAGCAGCGTGAACACGTGACGCGGACGCGCGCCGACCGAGCGCAGGATCGCCATCTCGCGCCGCCGCTCGTTGAGGCTGGTGAGGATGGCGGTGAGCATGCCGAGCAGCCCGGCCAGCACCACGAACGCCGCGATGATCATGAGCGCCGTGTCGGCGATGCCGACCAGGCTCCAGAGCTGCGTGAGCGCCACGCCGGGGATGATCGCGAGCAGCGCCTCCTGGCGGTAATCGTTGACCGCGCGCTGCAGTCCGAAGGTCATCACGCGGTTCTCCATGCCGACCATGAAGGCCGTGATGGAAGTGGGCGTGAGGTCCATGGCGCGTGCGGCGTCGGCGTCGACACGGCCGCCCGGCAACGCGCGCATGCCGGATTGCCAATCGACGTGGATGGCGGTGAGCGCCTCGAGGCTCACGTGTACGGTGCGGTCCACCGGCGTGCCGGTGCGCGCGAGGATGCCGACCACCCGGAAGGGCTTGTCGGCATGGTCGGCGAAGCTCACCTTGCCGAGGCCGTGCGAGATGACGATGGGGTCGCCCATCTTGTAGCCGAGCTGGCGGGCCACCTCGGCGCCGAGCACGGTGTCGTACAGGTCGGCGAAGGGCTGGCCCGACTCGAAGCGCAGCTCGCGCCCGCCCGCGAAGCGGTAGTGACGGAAGTAATCGAGGTTGGTGCCGAGCACGCGGAAGCCGCGATGCGAGTCGCCGAGCGACAGCGGGATGGTCCAGGCGACGTCGCTGCGGCGCGCGACCTTCTGGTAGGTCTCCCAGCTCACGTTGGCGGTGGCGTCGCCGACCCGGAACACCGAGTACAGCAGCAGGTTGAGCTGTCCCGAGCGCGCGCCGACGATCAGGTCGACCCCCGAGACCGTGTTGGCGAACCCTTCGCGCGCGGCGGTGCGCATCTTCTGGACGCCGAGCAGCAGCGCCACGCTCACCGCGATGGCGGCGAGTGTCAGCAGCGCCGTGGTGCGGCGGTTGCGCAGCGAGCGCAGCGCCAGCGTGAGCGTGTTCATGGCGTGGCTCCCGTGGTGCTGTCCTCGGCGCCGGTCAGGTCCGTCGCGCGGTTGAGCTCGGCGAGCGAGAGCATCCGGTCGAAGAGGGGGCCGAGCGAGGTGTCGTGGCTGACGAACAGCAGCGTCGTCCCCTGCGATCGGCACTCGTCCATCAGCAGCTGCAGGAACTGTCCGCGCGCATCGTGGTCGAGCGCCGAGGTGGGCTCGTCCGCGACGAGGATCTCCGGGCGCCCGAGCAGCGCGCGCGCCGCGGCGACGCGCTGCTGCTGGCCGATGGAGAGTTCGGTGACGGGCCGCGCGAGCAGGTCCGGTGCGCCGAGCCCGAGCGCGCCGAGCAGACGCCGTCCCTCGGCCTCGAGATCGCCGCCTTGTACCCGCGCGGCGCGGGCAGGCGAGAACTGTGCCGGCAGCAGCACGTTCTCGAGCACACCGAGGTAGGGGATGAGGTTGAACATCTGGAAGATGAACCCCAGGTGCTCACCGCGGAACCGGTCGCGGGCGCCGGGAGAGAGCGTCGCGAGGTCGGTGCCGAGCAGACGCACGCTGCCGCGCTGCGGCACCAGCACGCCGCCGACGAGCCCCAGCAGCGTGCTCTTGCCGCTGCCGCTCGGGCCGCGCAGGAACACGCGTTCGCCGCGCGCGATGCGCAGTGCGGGCACGTCGAGCAGCGGGGGTTTGCGCGGCCAGGCGAAGAGGAGGTCGCTCACCTCGATGGCGGCGTTGTCCGACAGGGGCTCGGCGGGGGCGGGAGCGACGGACGTGGCGGGTGCGATCACCCCAATATTTTACCGCAACAGGTCACCGCAGCGGTCACCGCAGCGGGATGCGGCGGTCGGGCTCGCGGAGGATCTCCTGACGCTGGACTCCCGGCCCGACGATGTTCGCCTCGACCTTCTCGACATCCTTCAGGCGTCGCAGCACCCAGGGCTCGAGCCAGACGAGCGCTGCGGGGTTCGAGCAGGCGAAGCGGTATCGGGCCCGGTAGTCGGCATGCCCGCTGCCGAGCTTCGGCGGCGTGAAGTCGGTACCCGCGAGCCGGCACCCCGCGGCGGTCGGCACACCGAACATGCCGCGGCCGCTGCGGAACCCGGCGTCGGCGGCAGCGACGGCGGCGCGCTCGGCGTCGTCACGCGGCGATTTCTCGAAGCCGAGCACCTGCGCGGCCGGCGTCTCGATCTCGACGGTGAGCGTACCTCCGTCGATCGCCACGTTGAGGGTCACCTCGCCGTGCACGTGCTTGCCATGGTGGTGCTTGCCGTGGTCGTGCATCTCGTCGGCCTGCACGGTGGCGCCGGTGACGGTCGCGACGACGGCGATCGCGAGGGCGGCGATCGTGGGGGCGGCGATCGCGGGGGCGGCGGGCGAGCGGGTCGGGGCGATGGCGCGCGGCATGGTCGGACCTCCGGGGGCAGGGCAGCGGGTGGATGGGGCGGTCGTGGTCAGAACTCGAGTCGCAGACCGCCTGAGACGGCGCGGCCGGCCAACGGAGCATAATCTTTCAGCGGCGAGGCGTGGCGGCGTGCTTCCTCATCGAGCAGGTTGCTGCCGCGCAGGAACAAGAAGAGCCCGGCCTGGCCGATCGGTCGCCGCCACGAGGCCTCGAGGTTCACGAGCGTGAAGCCGTCCGTGCCCCACTCCTCGGGCGCGGTGCGGTCTTGACGGTCGTGCCAGATCGCCTCGGCGCCGAGCCGCAGGCCCGACACCGTGAACGACGCCTCGGCCCCAAGGCGCAGCGGCGGGATCTGCGGCAGCGGCTCGCCGGCGCCGTCGCGGGCGCGCACGAGGTCGCCGAAAAGACGCAGGCCGAGCGCACCGGCGCCCGCTTGCAGCAGCGCCGCGTTGCCGAGCTCGAACTCGCCGCCCGTGAAGCGGGCTTTGCGCGACTCGAACTCGACCACCGGCAGCCCGTCCTCGGTCTCGCCGGTCGGCTGCGCGACGATGTAGCGGTCGTAGTCGCCGACGAAGACGCCCACGGTGCCGTACCAGCCTGCGTCGTCACCGCCGCCGCGCCGGGCCTCGGCGCCGAACCGCAGCGAGAGATCGGCGGTGAGGCCACGTTCGGTGCCGAGGTCGGCATCGCCGATCTCGTAGCGGCGCACGGCGAGGTGCGGGCCGCTTGCGTAGAGCTCGGTGGCCGTCGGGTGGCGCTCGGTACGCGCCAACTGCAGCGCCAGCGTCGTATCCGGGCGCAGCGCCCACAGTGCGCCGAGCGAGCCGCTGAGCGCGCTGCCCTCGTAGTCCGGCATCTCGTCAGGGTCTGCCGTGCGGATGCGCTGCTTCTCGTAGCGGCCGCCTGCTTCGAGGGTCACGTCGCCGAAGCGGTGTTCCTGGAACGCAAAGACACCGGTGTTGCGGGTCACGGAAGGCGGCAGGAAGGCCTCCTCGCCCTCGGCATCGAAGTCTATTTCGCGGACTTGCAGGCCGAACACGCCGCGCCCAGCACCCACGGAATGGTCGGCGCTGAGACGGATCTCGTCGCCGGTCTGCGCGTAGCGGGTGCCGACCTCGCCATCCCCCTCGATCTCGACGTGCTCGTAGTCATTGCGGGCGGCGCGCAGCCGCAGCGCATCGACGGCACCGGAAGAGGGCGACCACTCCGCCACGGCGTCGTAGCGGCGCTGGGACATGTCGAGCCGCACGTCGGGCGCTTCGCTGTGGTGTTCTTCGTCGTGGTGTTCTTCGTCGTGGTGTTCTTCGTCGTGGTGGTCTTCGTCGTGGTGGTCATCGTGACCGTGGCCGTGGCCGAGGCCGGGCAGACCGTACTCGGAGCCGTATTCGCTCACCGAGAAACCGTATCTTTGACGCTCGCCGATCCAGGCGATGCCGAGGCTGCCGCCGTCGGCGCTGCCGTCGGAGTTGACCAGCCGGTCGCGCGACAGGTCGGCCTCCTCGCCCTCCTCTTCGGCGTAGTCGCGCGCTGACTGCGACCAGGCGTAGCCCGGGATCCGCAGCTCGTCGCTGCGGCTGTCGTGCAGGTCTGCGTGGACCTGCAGGTGCTCGCCGAGCCGGCCGGTCGCCTGCGCGCTCACCGCGCGGGTGTCGGCGGCGCTGTCGCCGCGCATCTCGAGCGCGGCCGCGAACGGCTTGGTGAGCGGTTCGACCGGGAGACGGCGCGTCACGACATTGACTGCGCCTGCCGAGGCCGCATTGCCGAACAGCAGCGCCGCGGGGCCGCGCACGACCTCGATGCGCTCGGCGAGCAGCGGGTCGAGGGTGACGGCATGGTCTTCGGAGAGCGCTGCCGCATCGAGCACGTCAGCGCCGTCCTGGAACACCTGCACGCGCAGGCCGCCCTGGCCGCGTATCACGGGCCGGCTCGCGATGGGACCGAACGAGGTGGCCGAGACGCCGGGTTCCGAGGCAAGCGTGTCGGCGAGGGTCGTCGCACGCCGGCGCAGCAGTTCGTCACCCGACATCTCGAGCACGGGTTGCGCGGTCTGCAATTCGCCGCGGCGCAGCGGTGTGGCGGTGATGCGGACCTCCTGCAAGAGATCGGCCGACGTCGCGGCCGGCGAATCCGCGGCGGGGTCGGCGGCTTGCGCGGAAGGCAGCGTCAGGGCGACCGCGAGCGCGATGGCAGGGAGGGGGCGATGACGGTTCTGGGTGATCATGGCAAGGACTCCGGGAGCCGATGTAGAGCAGATACATTATAGCGTAACAGAGTTACCTTATAACAATCCCGGATGCCGTCGCAGAGGGTGCATGGTGTGGCCTCGGGGGCTCACGGATAATCCAGCGATGCGGCTCACCCCGGACAACCTCGCCACCCACCTGCGTCAGGGCCGACTCGCGCCCGCGTACCTGCTCGCCGGCGATGAGGACCTGTTGGTGGGCGAGGCCGCCGATGCGCTTCGCGCCGCCGCGCGTGAGGCCGGCTATTCGCAGCGCGAGGTGCACTTCCCGCAGCGTGCCGACGACTGGTCGGACCTGCTCGCGGCCGGCCAGTCGATGTCCCTGTTCGGCGACCGTCGCCTGCTCGAGGTGCGCTTCAACGGCAAGGCCGGCAAGGAGGGCAGCGCGGCGCTCGCGCGCCTCGTCGAGACGGCGGGCGAGGACACGCTGCTGCTCGTCATCACGCCACGGCTCGAGAAAGCCACCCAGTCGGCCGCGTGGGTGACCGCCATCGAGGGGCGCGGTGTGTTCATGCCGGTCTACGAGATCGGCGCACGGCAACTCGAGGCTTGGCTCGAGGGGCGTTGCCGCCGGGCGGGGCTCGAACCGACCGCTGATGCGCTCGCGCTGCTTGCCGCGCGTGTCGAGGGCAACCTGCTCGCGGCGCAACAGGAGATCGAGAAGCTGCGCTTGCTGCTGCCCGCGGGTCGGGTCGATGCGGCGGCGATCCTCGAGGCCGTCGCGCCGAGCGCGCGCTACGACGTGTTCGGCCTCGGCGAGGCGGTGCTCGCCGGCGATGCGGCGCGCGCCCAGCGCATCCTCGGCGGCCTGCGCGGCGAGGGGGTCGAGGCCACGCTCGTGCTGTGGTCGGTGGTCCGCGAACTGCGCGAGATGTGGGCGCTGCGCCGTGGCGACGATCCGTCGCGCCGGCCGGGGCCGCGTCCGCCACCGCCGCGGCTCGCCGCGCTCGAGCGCGCCCGTCCGCGCGCGGCGCGCCTGCCGTATGCGCGCCTCGCATCGCGTGCCTTGCGCGCCGACCGCATGATCAAGGGCCGCCTCGCGGGCGATCCCTGGGACGAGCTCGTGCTGCTCTGCGCCGAGGCCTGCGGCCTGCGGCCCCTCAGATGATCGCCCGATGAGCGATCCCACCCTGCAGGGCGCGCCGATCGGCATCTTCGGCGGCACCTTCGACCCGATCCATCTCGGGCACCTGCGCACCGGGTTCGAGCTGCTGCAGCTTTTGTCGCTCGCGGAACTGCGTTGGATCCCGGTCGGCAACCCCGGTCACCGTGAGCCGCCGCTCGCGCCCGCGGCACTGCGCCTCGAGATGGTGCGGGCGGCCGTCGCAGGACAGCCCGGGTTCGTGGTCGATGACCGCGAAGTGCGCCGCGACGGCGTGTCGTACTCGGTCGACACGCTCGAGGGCCTGCGCCAAGAACATCCCGGACGACCGCTCTGTCTGGTGCTCGGCATGGACGCCTTCCTCGGTTTCACGGGATGGCGGCGATGGCCCGACATCCTCGCGCTCGCCCACCTCGTCGTCGCGCACCGTCCGGGCTGGGAGCGTCCGGGACCCGGACCGCTGCGCGAACTGCTCGACCTGCGCGGCACGACATCGGCCGCGGATCTCCATGCGAGCGTCGCCGGCCGGATCTATGTCCATGCGGTCACGCAGCTCGAGATCTCCTCGACCGGGCTGCGGGACATCATCACCTCGGGGCGTGATCCGCGCTTCCTCGTGCCCGAGCCGGTGCGCACCATCATCCGCGAGACGGGGTGCTATGCTGCAACGGCTTCTCGCAGCCCTTTTTCCGATACGGAGTCCCATCCCTCACCATGACCAGCCGTCCCCGTCCCGCCGCCCGTCGCCGTCCTCCTGCCGGGCTGCCGCCGGCGCTCGCCGTCGCGGAAGCGGCCTTGGCCGACATGAAGGCGGTGGATGTCCGCGTCATCGACGTGCGCGGCGCCAACGACGTCGCCGATTTCATGGTCGTCGCCAGCGGCACGTCCGACCGCCACCTGCGCGCGATCGCCGACCGCGTGGTGCAGATGGCCAAGGCCTCCGGGCAGCGTCCGCTCGGCGTCGAGGGCGAAGAGCAGGGCGAGTGGGTGCTGGTCGACCTGCCGGACGTGATGGTGCACGTGATGCTGCCGCGCACCCGCGAGTTCTATCAGCTCGAGCAGCTCTGGACACCGGTGCAGGCCGCGGTCGCCGCGAAGCCGGCGGGCACGTCCAAGGCAGGCGCAGCCAAGTCCAAGCGCGGTCCGCGCGCGGGCGCTGCCAAGACAGCGCGCAAGCCGGCCAGCCAGCCGGGCGGCAAGCCGGCCTCGGCACGCAAACCGGGCGGTCCGGGCCGTTCGCGCGCTCCGGCGGCGCGGCGTCGGCCGCCCCAGGGCGGCTGAGGCCTCGGACGGGGCGCAGCATGCGCCTTCGGATCCTCGCCGTCGGCGCCCGACAGCCCGCCTGGGTGGACACCGCCACCCAAGAATACCTGCGTCGCATCCGCCCGCCTTGGCGCCTCGAACTGGTCGCGCTCGAGGCCGCGACCCGCGGCACCCGGGGCGCCGCCGATGCCGTGCGGCGCGAGGGGGAGCGCGTGCTCGACGCCTTGCGCGATCGCGAGCGGGTGGTGCTGCTCGATGAGACGGGCAAGACACTCGCCACCCGGGAACTCGCCACGCGCCTCGAGGCGCTCGCCGCCGGGACACCCGATGTCGCGTTGCTCATCGGCGGACCGGATGGCCATGCGCCCGACGTCCGCGCGCGCGCGGCGGAGACCTGGTCGCTCTCGAAGCTCACCCTGCCGCATGGGCTTGCGCGTGTGCTGCTCGTGGAGCAGCTCTATCGTGCGCAGAGCCTGCTGCTCGGCCATCCTTACCATCGTGATTGACGGGACCCTCGTGACCGACCGGTCCGCACCGCTGCTGTGCCTCGCCTCCGCGTCGCCGCGACGCAGCGACCTGCTGCGCCAGATCGGCGTGCCGCACTGCATCCAGCCCGCCGACCTCGACGAGTCGGCGCGGCCGGATGAGGCGCCCGGCGACTACGTGCTGCGACTGGCGCGCGAGAAAGCGCAGGCGGTGCGTGCTGCGCGCGCGGCGGACGGCGCGGCCGCGTTGCCCGTGCTCGGCGCCGACACCACGGTGGCGATCGACGGCCTGGTGCTCGGCAAGCCGCAGGATGCGGCGGCGCTCGCGGCGATGCTGGCGCGGCTCTCGGGTCGCGAGCACGAAGTGTTCTCGGCGGTCGCGCTCCTGCTGCCCGACGCCGGCGCCGTCGCGGCGCCGCCTGCGGCGACCGCCCTGTCGCGCACCCGCGTGCGTTTCCGCAGCATCACGCCGGCCGAGGCCGCGGCCTACTGGGCGAGCGGTGAGCCGCAGGACAAGGCGGGCGGTTACGCCATCCAGGGGCTCGGTGCGGTGTTCGTCGAGTCCATCGCCGGCAGTTTCTCGGGCGTGGTGGGATTGCCGCTCGCCGAGACCGCCGCGTTGCTGCAGGCCGCGGGCCTGCCGGCAGGGCCATCGGGCGCCGCCGCCGGTGCGAGCGCAGGAGGCAGGGCATGAGCGTCGAGATCTTCGTCAACATCGCGCCGCGCGAGACCCGGGCTGCCTTGCTCGAGGGCGGCGTGCTGCAGGAGATCTACATCGAACGCGCGAGCCGTCGCGGCTTCGTCGGCAACCTCTACAAGGGCCGCGTCACGCGCGTGCTGCCCGGCATGCAGGCGGCGTTCGTCGAGGTCGGTCTGGCGCGCACGGCCTTCCTGCATGCGCACGACATCGCGGGCAGCGATGCCCGGCTCGATGCGCAGCGGGTCGCCGCCGAGGGCAGCGCCGGTGGTCCGTCCGCGGCGGCGGGTGCGGGCTCGGCGCAGGCGGCGGACGAGGTCGACATCCGCCGCCTCGTGAACCCCGGCGACGACCTCTTGGTGCAGGTGGTCAAAGATCCGATGGGTGCCAAGGGCGCGCGGCTCACGACCTTCATCACGCTGCCCTCGCGCTATCTCGTGTTCATGCCGCGCGGCCGCGGCCTCGGCATCTCCGCACGCATCGAGGACGAGGGCGAGCGTCAGCGGCTGCGCGAGGTGATGCAGGGCTTGGTGGCCGAGGGGCATCCGGGCGGCTTCATCGTGCGCACCGCCGCGGAGGGCGTCGATGCGGCACGGCTCGCCGCGGATCTCGATTACCTCGAGCGGCTCTGGGTGCAGGTGCGCGAACGCCATCTGGCCGTCGCACCCGGCGCACTGGTGCACGAGGATCTGCCGCTCGCGCGTCGCGTGCTGCGCGATGAGCTCGCACGCGGCGTCGAGCGGGTGCTGGTCGATGATGCGGCGGAGCTCGCGCAACTGCAGCAGTTCGTCCGCGATTTCCTGCCGGACCATGCCCCGCGGCTCGAGCTGCACGGCGCGGCGCGGCCGATCTTCGACCTGCATGGCATCGAAGAAGAGATCAACCGCGCCCTCGAGCGGCAGGTGTCGCTCAAGTCCGGCGGGTATCTCGTCATCGACCAGACCGAGGCGATGACCACCATCGACGTGAACACCGGCGGGTTCGTCGGCCACCGCAACCTCGAGGACACGATCTTCCGCACCAACCTCGAGGCGGCGGTGGCGATCGCGCGGCAACTGCGGCTGCGCAACCTGGGCGGGATCATCATCATCGACTTCATCGACATGCGCGACGAGGCGCACCGCGAGCGCGTGCTGGCCGAGCTGCGCCAGGGGCTCGCCGGCGACCACGCGCAGACCACCTTGGCACCGATCTCGCCGCTCGGGCTCGTCGAGATGACCCGCAAGCGCACCCGCGACAGCCTCGAACGCCTGCTCTGCGATCCCTGCCCGGCCTGCGAGGGCCACGGGCGCGTCCGCTCGGTGGAGACGGTCTGCCAGGACATCTTCCGCGAGATCCTGCGACAGTCACGCCAGTTCGAGAGCCGGGAGCTGCTGGTGCTCGCCCACCAGGACGTGGTGGAGCGCCTGCTCGGCGAGGAATCCGGGGTGTTGGCCGAGCTCGAGGGCGCGGCCGGCCGGCCGATCCGGCTGCAGGCCGAGTCGCTCTATTCGATCGACCGGTATGATGTGGTGCTCGCATGACCGTCGCCGCCCTGCAGATGACCTCCGGCACCGACGCTGCGGCCAATGTGGCCACGGCGCGCCGGCTGCTGGCCGACGCCGCCGCGGCGGGCGCCCGGGTGGCCTTGCTGCCCGAGAACTTCGCCCTCATGGCGCGCGGGACGGCGGACCGTCTCGCGATCGCCGAGACCCATGGTGATGGCCCGATCCAGTCGGCGATGGCCGCGGCCGCGCGGGAGCTCGGGCTCTGGGTGATCGCCGGCACGCTGCCGTTGCGCGTCCCCGGTGAGACGCGGGTCGCGCAGGCGCTCCTCGTGTACGACGACACCGGTCGCGAGGTGGCGCGCTACGACAAGATCCACCTCTTCGATGTCGACGTGCCGGGCGCGGGCGAAAGCCACCGCGAGTCGGCCTCGATGCGCCCGGGCAACCGGGTGGTCTCGGTCGATACGCCGATCGGCCGTGTGGGGCTCGCGATCTGCTACGACGTCCGCTTCCCGGAGCTCTTCCGCCAGTTGTCGGCCGAGGGCGCGGACTGGTTCGTGCTGCCGGCGGCGTTCACGGTCCCCACCGGCCGCGCGCACTGGGAAGTGCTGCTGCGGGCCCGCGCGGTCGAGAACCTCGCGGGGGTCGTCGCCGCGGGCCAGTGGGGACGCCACGCCAACGGCCGCGAGACCTATGGCGACAGCCTCGTCATCGACCACTGGGGGCGCGTGCTTGCGCGCCTGCCCGAGGGCGAGGGCGTGGTGGTCGCGTCCTTCGACGCAGAGGCGCAGCGCGAGGCGCGCGCCGCATTCCCGGCGCTCTCGCACCGCGTGCTCTGATCCTCTTGTTGACGGCCCGCTGCCGACGACCCGCTGCCCGGAGATCCCTACCGACATGACGACCGCCCTCGAAACCCCCGATCCGCTCGCGCTCGCCGAAGACCTGTTGCTCCGTCCCGCGGGGCTCGACATCCCGCAGCTCGAACGGGTGCTCGGCGTCGCGTTGTCGGGCGGCATCGATGCCGCGGACCTCTATTTCCAGCTCTCGCGCGACGAGGGCTGGTCGCTGGAGGACGGCATCGTCAAGGAAGGCAGCGCCAGCATCGAGCAGGGGGTGGGCGTGCGCGCGCTCGCCGGCGAGAAGACCGGCTTCGCCTATTCCGACGAGATCCTCCCCGAGGCCCTCGCCGAGGCCGCGCGCGCCGCGCGCGCGATCGCCGCAGGCGGTCGCGAAGGACGTGCGCCGGTGCTGCGCCGTTCGACGGGGCATGCGCTCTATCCGGCGATCGACCCGGTCGGATCGCTGTCCGACGACGACAAGGTGCGCTGGCTCGAGCGCGTCGACCGTGAGACCCGCAAGGTCGACCCGCGCATCGTGCAGGTGATGGCCTCGGTGTCCACCTCTTGGGATTTGGTGCTGGTGGCCGACGGCGAGGGCACCCTCGCCGCCGACGTGCGGCCCCTCGTGCGCTTCAACGTCTCGGTGATCGCCGAGCAGGACGGACGGCGCGAGACGGGTTTCGCCGGCATGGGCGGACGCTATTCCCTGACGACGCTGGTGGCGGGCGATCGGCCGCTCGCGCTCGGCCGCGAGGCGGCACGCCAGGCGCTCGTGAACCTCGCCGCGGTGCCGGCGCCTGCGGGCGCCATGACGGTCGTGCTCGGCGCCGGCTGGCCGGGCATCCTGCTGCACGAGGCCATCGGCCACGGTCTCGAGGGCGACTTCAACCGCAAGGGCACCTCGGCCTTCAGCGGCCGCATCGGCGAGCGCGTCGCGGCGCCGCTCTGCACCGTGGTCGATGACGGCACGCTGTCGTCCCGGCGCGGTTCGCTCAACATCGACGATGAGGGCACGCCGACCCGCTGCACCACCCTCATCGAGGACGGCATCCTCAAGGGCTACCTGCAGGACAAGCTCAACGCGCGGCTGATGGGCACGCGCTCCACGGGCAACGGGCGACGCGAGTCCTTCGCGCACCTCACGCTGCCGCGGATGACCAACACCTACATGCGCCCGGGTCCCCACGATCCGCAGGAGATCATCGCCTCGGTCGAGCGCGGGATCTATGCGGTCAACTTCGGCGGCGGCCAGGTCGACATCACCTCGGGCAAGTTCGTGTTCTCGGCGGCCGAGGCGTATCTCATCGAGAACGGCCGCATCGGCGCGCCGATCAAGGGTGCGACGCTGGTCGGCAACGGGCCGGACGTGCTCACCCGCGTGTCCATGGTCGGCAACGACCTGAAACTCGACGACGGCATCGGCACCTGCGGCAAGGAAGGGCAGAGCGTGCCGGTCGGCGTCGGACAGCCGACGCTGCGCGTCGATGGGCTCACGGTGGGCGGCACGGGCTGACCCACCGCGCCCGACGGCGGCTCGGGCTATCGCCCCGGCGGCGCAGGCTCTCGCTGGGGGCTCAGCCTCAAAGACCGGCGCTGCGCAGGCTCTCGGGGTCGATGTGGCGCAGCAGCCGCTTCGCGGCGGCATCCCGCGCGGCAGCGCCCGTCGCGAGCAGCGTCACATGGCCGATCTTGCGGCCGGGCCGCGGCGTCTTGCCGTAGTCGTGCCAGTGCGCATCCGGTCGTGCGAGCACCGCATCGCGTGCCGGCATCGTGCCGATCAGGTTCAGCATCGCCGCGTGCCCGCGCGGCGTGGTGGCGCCGAGCGGCAGGCCGAGGATGCCGCGCAGGTGGTTCTCGAACTGGCTGGTGGCCGCGCCCTCGA
>Ga0315900_10002144_pt1 | contig 30851 bp, 37 predicted proteins | sample LakEriMetagenome_FD_203521 | JGI IMG/M metagenome (GOLD analysis project Ga0315900, IMG submission 203521) | Freshwater fungal communities from buoy surface, Lake Erie, Ohio, United States - Buoy 12 MA114 | ecosystem: Environmental > Aquatic > Freshwater > Lake > Lake biofilm | place: USA: Lake...
GTCTGGGGGCATGCCCCCAGACACGTTGCCATCCCATCAAGCAACCATCATGAAGGAGCCAGACTCTACCTCTGACTGGTAACAATCAGGGGAGCACGTCATGGTCGATGCCAAGATCGGTGTCCGCCTGCAAAGCGATAACAGCCTGCTCGACGGGCTGGCGATCGAAGGCACGGTGACCAACCTGTTCGACGAGGAGTATATCGGCACGATCGGGTCGAACGGCTTCGGCTTTGCCGGTGACAACCAGACCCTGCTGGCGGGCGCGCCGCAGCAGTTCTTCGTCACGCTGCGCAAGGACTTCTGAGACTGAACCGGGCGCCGGCGGGCTGCGGCCCGTCGGCACCGGCTTGCGGGCCGGGCGTTCGCGCTGCTAGACCTCCTGTCCGAGAGAGGGAGAGGGGATCACCATGCATCACGGCATCGGCGGCGCGCGGAGCGTCGCATCATGAGCGCAAGGCTGCTGGCCGAGGCGCTCGGCACCTTTTTCCTGTTCGCGACCGTGGTCGGCGCGGGGATCATGGCCGAGAAGCTCGCGGGCGGGAATGTCGCGGTCGCGCTGCTCGGCAACACCCTGCCGATCGCGGGGATATTGTTCGTGATCATCGTCATGCTCGGGCCGGTCTCGGGCGCGCATTTCAATCCGGTGGTGACGCTGGTGATGAAGCTTCGCGGCGAGATCGAGAGCGGCGCGGCGCTCGCCTATGTGCTGGTGCAGGTCGTCAGCGGGGTGATCGCCGTGTGGGCGGTGCATGTGATGTTCGAACTGCCGATCATCCAGATCGCCGATACGCCGCGCACTGGCATCGGCCAGTGGGTTGGCGAGGGGATCGCGACCTTCGGCCTCATCCTCACCATCCTCGCCACCGCCCGCGCCGCGCCTGATCGTGTGCCGGCCAGCGTTGCGCTCTACATCTTTGCCGCCTGCTGGTTCACTTCGTCGACCAGTTTCGCCAACCCCGCGATCACGATTGCGAGGAGCTTCACCGACACCTTCACCGGCATCGCGCCGATGGATATTCCGGGCTTTGTCGCCGCGCAGATCGCGGGCGCGCTGGCGGCGATGGGGGTGGCGCGGGTGCTGCTGGGGCCGGAGCCATCCTGAATCGTCGCCCCGTGCTTCACACGGGGCTTGGCTTTTCTTTGCTGCCAGCATCAGCGATAAGTGGCTGATGGAAAAGGGCGGCTGGGTCTATATCATGGCGAACCGCTATCGCGGCGGCATGTATGTCGGCGTTACGGCCAATGCCTTGGCCCGCATCTATCGGCACCGGGAAGGCACAGGTTCGAAGCATGTCGCGGACTTCGGAAAGACGCGGCTTGTATACGTCGAGCGCCATGAGGACATCGCTCAGGCAATCGCGCGGGAAAAGCTGGTCAAGAAGTGGCGGCGGGAGTGGAAGTTCGCGCTGATCGAAGCCGCAAATCCCGACTGGGATGATCTGTGGGACAGGTGGTTCGCAACGCCGGTTGAAGAAGGTTAGCCAAGCCCCGTGTCAAGCACGGGGCGACGGGGCATTTAACCCATCAGCCCGCGCACGAAGGGGATCAGCCCGGTCTGGCGGGCGCGCTTCATGCGTTCGGCTTCGAGGATCGCGCAGACCTTGGCGAAGCACACCTCGACGTCGTCATTGATGATGACATAGTCATAGCCGTCCCAGTGGCTGATCTCGGCGCGGGCGCGTTCCATGCGGGCGGCGATCACCTCGGGGCTGTCGGTGGCGCGGCTCTTGAGGCGGCGGTGCAGCTCCTCGATCGAGGGCGGCAGGATGAACACCCGCACCACGTCCTGCTGGTCTTTCTGGAAAAGCTGCTGGGTGCCCTGCCAGTCGATATCGAACAGGAAGTCCTGACCTTCCTTGAGGCCCGCGCGGATCATCCCCTTGGGCGTGCCGTAGCGGTGGCCGAAGACCTCGGCCCATTCGTAGAAATCATCCTCGTCGATCATCGCCTGGAAGCGTTCGGGGCTGACGAAGTGGTAATGCACCCCGTCAATCTCGCCGGGGCGCGGCGGGCGGGTGGTGGCCGAGACCGACAGCTTGATCTCGTCATCCTTCGCCAGCAGCATGCGTGACAGCGTGGTCTTGCCCGCACCCGAAGGCGAGGACAGGATGAACATCAGGCCGCGGCGATGGAGATGATCGGAAGAGTTGTCTGCCATAGGCCCCGTTGCACCAACATGACCCCGCAAATCAAGGGCGCTCACGCATCGCTGTCAGGCGGGGGGAGCTGAGGGGGCTGGGCGGGCGGGGATTTGCGCTTGCGGCGCTTGGCCTCGATCTCTTTGCCGCGATCATAGAGCACCTTGGCCGCCAGCCCGCCTGCGACCACCGCGAGCCCGACCGGCGAGCGCGTGGCCAGCCGGCTCGCGCCCCACAGCGCCAGCGTGCTGGCAATACCGCGACCTTCGACCAGCTTCTTGGCCTTGGCCTCATCGAGCTGGCCGGTCAGCAGGCCCTTTTCCAGCTTGCGGCGCAGCAGATTGCCCGCGCCGCGCAGCACGATATCGGCGATCACGAGATTGGTGAGCGGATCGGGCGAGGGCAGGCGCGGATCGCCCGGCTTGGCGGGGCTTTCAGACTGACCCTTGGGCTTCCTGCGCGCCATCGCGCCTATTTCTTGCGCCCGAAATCGATGCTGACGACATTCGAGCCATCGCCATCGCTCTCGGTGCCGTCATTCTCGGCATCCTCGTGCGCTTCGGGGGCGAGTTCATCGGCGGCCGCCTGGAACTGCAGCCCGAAATCGACCGCCGGATCGACGAAGGCGGTGATCGCGGCGAAGGGGATGGTGAGCTTGGCCGGCACCTGGTTGAAGGTGAGGCTGACCGAGAAGCCGGCCGCGCCGACCTCGAGATCCCAGAACTTGTTCTGGAGCACGATGGTCATCTCGTCCGGGAAACGTTCGCGCAGATGCGGCGGGATCGACACCCCCGGCGCGCCGGTCTTGAAAGTAATGTAGAAATGATGCGCGCCCGGCAGGGTTCCGCCGCCGCCGACGATCGAGCCGAGCACCCGGCCGACCACAGCGCGCAGGGCTTCCTGCACGATCTCGTCGTAAGGGATCAGACTGTCTGGCGTGTCGCTGCTCATGATCAGGTCAAATCGTGACGGCCCGCGCCAGATTGGTCAAGCCTTTACCGCTCCATGTCGCGGCTTTGGCAGGGGATAGCCCGCGCGCGGGCAAGGGGCGCTTGTCACCGCCGCCCAGAGGCTTATAGGCTCGCGGGATTATGGCCAGCACCCCCGCCCGCACCGGCTCGGTTGAGCGTAATACCACCGAGACCAAGATCGCCATCGCCGTCAATCTCGACGGCACCGGCGCCTATGACGTATCGACCGGCATCGGCTTTCTCGATCACATGGTCGAACAGTTCAGCCGCCACTCGCTGATCGATGTGACCATGAAGGTCGAGGGTGACCTCCATGTCGACCAGCACCACACCACCGAGGATTCGGCGATCGCGCTGGGTCAGGCGATCACCCAGGCACTGGGCGACAAGGCGGGCATCGGGCGCTACGGCGCGGCCTATTCGCCGATGGACGAGACGCTCTCTCGCGTGGCGCTGGATATTTCCGGGCGGCCCTATCTGGTTTGGAAGGCCAAGTTCTCGCAGGAACGCCTCGGCGAATGGGACACCGAACTGATCGAGCACTGGTTCCATTCGGTGTCGCAGGCCGCGGGCATCACGCTCCACATGGAACTCATCTACGGCACCAACAACCACCACATCTGCGAGAGCCTCTACAAAGGCTTCGCCCGCGCGATGCGGCAGGCGGTGGAGCGCGATCCGAGGAAGGGCGCGGCCATCCCGAGCACCAAGGGGCAGCTGGGTGGCTGAGGTTGTGGCCCTCGTCGATTACGGCGCGGGCAATCTGCATTCGGTCCATAATGCGCTGAAGGCGGCGGGGGCAGGGGTCACCGTCACCGCCGATCCCTTCGTGGTGCGCGCGGCGGACCGCATCGTGCTCCCGGGCGTCGGCAGCTTCAAGGCCTGCGCCGAGGGCCTTGCCGCGATCCCGCACATGATCGAGGCGATGACCGAGCGCGTCCATGTCGGCGGCGCTCCCTTCCTCGGCATCTGCGTGGGGATGCAATTGCTGGCGACCCGCGGCCTTGAACATGGCGAGACGCCGGGGCTCGGCTGGATCCCGGGCGAGGTGCGGCTGATCCAGCCCTACGACCCCGCGATCAAGGTGCCGCACATGGGCTGGAACGATGTCGCCATGCTCCCGCATGCGCGCGACCATGCGGTGATCGAAGAGGGCGAGGCCTATTTCCTCCACTCCTACCACTTCGCTGCCGAAGACCCCCACGACGTTGCCGCGATGACCGATCATGGCGAAGGGCTGGTCGCTGCCGTGGCGCGCGGCAATATCCTTGGGCTGCAGTTTCACCCGGAAAAGAGCCAGAGCTACGGCCTGGCGACGCTCCGGCGCTTTCTGGAGTGGTATCCGTGATTGTATTTCCCGCCATTGATTTGAAGGGCGGTCAGGTCGTCCGTCTCGCGGAAGGCGATATGGACCGCGCCACGATCTACGGCGATGACCCGGCCGCGCAGGCGATGATCTTTGCCGAGGCGGGGGCCGAGCATCTCCACGTCGTCGATCTCGACGGCAGCTTTGCGGGCGAAAGCCGCAACCGCGCGGCGGTGGAAGCGATTGTCGCGGCCTTTCCGGGCTATGTGCAGCTGGGTGGCGGCATCCGCGATGCGGCGGCGGTCGAAGGCTGGTTCAACCTCGGCGTGGCGCGGGTGGTGATGGGCTCCGCCGCGCTCAAGAACCCCGAATTCGTGAAAGACATGGCCCGCGAATGGGAAGGCGGCATCGTCGTCGCCGTGGACGCGAAGGACGGAATGGTCGCGACCGAGGGCTGGGCGGAAGTCTCCGACGTCCCCGTCACCGATCTCGCGCGCCGCTTCGAGGATGCGGGCGTCGCCGCGCTGCTGTTCACCGACATTGGCCGCGATGGCCTCCTCAAGGGCGTGAACATCGAAGCGACCGTCGACCTCGCCCGCCGCGTCGACATTCCGGTGATCGCCAGCGGCGGGGTCAAGGGGCTCGACGACATCCACATCCTCTCGCTCCACGCGCATGAGGGGATCGAGGGGGTCATCACGGGCCGCGCGCTCTATGAAGGGCGGCTCGATCTCGCGGCAGCGATTGCGATGGGGGCGCGCGCCGCATGACCGTCCGCATCCGCGTCATCCCCTGTCTCGACGTCGCCGATGGCCGCGTGGTCAAGGGCGTGAACTTCGTTGACTTGAAGGACGCGGGCGATCCGGTCGAGCAGGCGCGCGCCTATGATGCGGCAGGGGCGGATGAACTCTGCTTCCTCGACATTTCTGCCAGCCACGAAGGGCGCGGGACGCTGCTCGACATGGTGCGGCGCACGGCGGAGGTGTGCTTCATGCCGCTGACTGTCGGCGGCGGGGTGCGCTCGGCCGAGGATGCGCGCGCGCTGCTGCTGGCAGGGGCGGACAAGGTGGCGGTCAACTCCGCCGCTGTCGCCCGGCCCGAGCTGGTGGGCGAGATCGCCGAACGCTTCGGCAGCCAATGCGTGGTCGCCAGTGTCGATGCGCGCCGCACCCCGCGCGGGAACTGGGAAATCTTCACCCATGGCGGCCGCAAGCCGACCGGGATCGATGCCGTGGAATATGCCCGCAAGGTCGCGGACCTCGGCGCGGGCGAATTGCTGGTCACCTCGATGGACGGGGACGGGACGCAGAGGGGCTATGACCTCGATCTGACCCGCGAGATTGCGGATTCTGTCAGCGTGCCGGTGATCGCCAGCGGCGGGGTGGGGAGCCTCGATCACCTCGTTGACGGGGTGACGAAAGGCCACGCCAGCGCGGTGCTCGCCGCGAGCATCTTCCACTTCGGCCACCACACCATCGCCGAGGCCCATGCGGCGCTGCGCGCAGCAGGCTTGCCCGCGCGCGGGGTTTGACGGAAAAGCAGCGCCATGGACACCCTCACCCGCCTCGAAGCGACCATCGCCCAGCGCCTCACCGCCTCGCCCGAGGCAAGCTATGTGGCGAAGCTCCACGCCAAGGGGCTGGCGAAAATCGCGCAGAAACTGGGCGAGGAAGCGACCGAGGCGGTGATCGCCGCGCTTGCCGGCGACGAGGCCGAACTGGTGGGCGAGGCCGCCGACGTGATCTTCCACCTGATGGTGCTGCTTGCCGAAAAGGGCGTGCCGCTCGCGGATGTGCTCGCCGAACTCGACCGGCGCGAGGGCACCTCCGGTCTCGATGAAAAAGCCAGCCGGAGCCACGACTGATGCCGATCGACCCGACCCTGCCCTATGACGACAACAACATCTTCGCGAAGATCCTGCGCGGGGAAATCCCCTCGCGGAAGGTCTACGAGGATGACTGGGCCTTCGCCTTCGAGGACATCAACCCGCAGGCCGAAGTGCACACGCTGGTGGTGCCCAAGGGGCGCTATGTCAGCTGGGACGATTTTTCCGCCAAGGCGAGCGACGCCGAGATCGGCGGTTTCGTGCGCGCGGTGGGGGAAGTCGCGCGGATGAAGGGTCTGGTCGAGCCCGGATACCGCCTGCTCGCCAATATCGGCCAGCACGGCGGGCAGGAAGTGCCGCACCTCCATGTGCATATCTTCGGGGGGCAGCCATTAGGCCCGATGATCGCGCGGCGGGGCTAACGGCGCATTTGATCGCGGGCGGGACTCGTTTCACCGGCATTCATCGACAATTCGCAACACCTGCCTTTGCAGCGAATCCCCGCTGCGCTAGGCGATGCGTGATGGTCTCTCCCACTCCTCCCGGCGGCATCCTCGATGGGGCGCGGCACCTCTATGCGGTGCGCGTCTATTACGAGGATACCGACCTTTCGGGGATCACCTACCACGCCAATTACCTGCGCTGGTTCGAGCGCGCGCGCTCCGATCTGCTGCGGCTGCTCGGGATCGATCAGCGCGAAGCGATCGAGAGCGGCGAGGGCGCTTACGCCTTGTCCGAGGTGAACCTCAGATACCTGCGCCCGGCCAAGCTCGACGATGATGTCGTGATCGAGACCCGCTGCACCGAACTCGGCGCGGCGTCGTGCCGGATGCATCAGATTGCGCGGCGAGGCGACGAGATGCTCTGCGAGGCACACCTCAGGGTCGGCTTCATCACCCTCGACGGCCGCCCGCGCCGCCAGCCTGCCGCATGGCGGGATGCCTTCCAGATTTTCATGAACAAGGACAACTGACCCCGTGACGCTCGATCTTCTCAGCGCCGCCGCCACTGCTCCGACCCGGCTCGATCCGGTCGCGCTGTTCCTTCAGGCCGATATCATCGTGCAGGCCGTGATGCTCGGGCTGATCCTCGCGAGCGTCTGGGTGTGGACCATCATCGTCTCCTTTGCCCTCAGGATCGGCAAGCTCGGCAAGGCGAGCCATGCCTATGAGGAGGCCTTCTGGTCCGAGCGCGACACCGAGAGCCTCGTCGGCAAGGCGCAGCGCAAGGATGTGCCCGCCGCCCGCGTGGTCGGCGCGGGGCTGGACGAGTGGAAGAAGTCCACCGCCAAGCAGCCGGTCGACCGCGAGGCGACCCGCCAGCGCATCGGCGCGGCGATGGAAAGCCAGGTCGCCGAAGAGGCCGACGATCTTGCGGGGCGTTTGAACTTCCTCGCCACGGTCGGCTCGGTCGCGCCCTTTGTCGGGCTGTTCGGCACGGTGTGGGGGATCATGAATAGCTTCTTCCAGATCGGCGCGCAGCAGAGCGCCAGCCTCGCGGTGGTCGCCCCCGGCATCGCCGAAGCGCTGTTCGCCACCGCCATCGGCCTGTTCGCCGCGATCCCTGCGGTGATCGCCTACAACCGCTTCTCGGGCGCGGTGAACCAGTATGAGGCCAAGCTCCAGCGCTTTGCCGACAAGGTTCATGCCGGCCTCAGCCGCGAGCTGGACCGCGTGTGATGGTGATGGGTGTCTCCTCCTCCTCGCGCCATCGCGGCAAGCGTTCGCGCCGGGCGGCGATGGCCGAGATCAATGTCACCCCGCTGGTGGACGTGATGCTGGTGCTGCTGATCATCTTCATGGTCACGGTCACCCTGCCGGCGGTCGGCGTGCCGGTGGAGCTGCCCGAAAGCCGCGCCGCGCCGGTCGAGGAAAAGCCCGATCAGGTCACGATCTCGATCGACCGCGCGGGCGTGATCTATATCGAGAACGAGCCGGTCGCGGCAGGGGGCCTCCCGCAGGCGCTGGAGGCGCTCGGTCGCGGGGGCGAGAAGCCGCTGGTGGTGCTGCGCGGTGATCGCAGTCTCGATTATGGCCGGGTGATGCGGGTGATGGGCGAGCTGGGCCGCGCAGGCTTCACCTCGATCTCGCTGGTCACCGACGGTTCAGTTTCGGCCCCATAGTCCGGGACAGGTCATGGGAGAGATCGCACTTCGCAACGAGGAAAAGGTCGGCCTGCTGGCCGCGCTGGTGCTGCACGGCGCGCTGGTGGCCGTGCTGCTGTTGCAGACCGTGCGGCAGGAGGTCTCGGTCTTCCCCGAGCGCATGACGGTGAGCCTTGCGACCGAAGTCGGGCTGGAGGCGCAATCGCCCGATCCGGTGGCCGAAAGCCGCGCCGCGATTGCCCCGACGCTGGCCGATGATCCCGCGCCTGCGCCCGAGGCTGCCAAGCCCGCGCCGGCCGCGCGCGTCACCCCGCCGCCGCAGAGGCCCGCGAGCCGCACCGCCGCGAACCAACCAGCGCCCACCCGTGACCGCTCGCGCCCCGACCGCGCCGCGCCCGCCACAGCGGCTGCCAAGTCCGCAGCCAAGGGCGGCGGCAGCCGGATCGGGGACGACTTCCTCGAAGGCAAGGGCTCGTCCACCACCACCAGTGAAACCCGCGCCCCGGCGGCGACCTTCGGTGCCAAGGAGGCTGCGGACCTGCGCTCTGCGATCACCCGCCAGATCAAGCGCAACTGGACGGCGCCCAACGGGGTGGAGGCCGAATTGCTGGTGTCGGTGGTCAGCTGGAAGCTCAATCCCGACGGGACGCTCAAAGGCCGCCCGACGTGCCGCACCAACCCGAGCAGCATCACCGAAGCCAACCGTCCGCAGGCCGCGCTCCATTGCGAGCGGGCGATCCGTGCGGTGCAACTCGCCGATTTCTCCAAATTGCCCGATCAGTTCTATAGTCGCTGGGACGATCTCGAATGGCAATTCGACCGAAGGCTCTGACATGACCACGAAGTTTCTGTTTCTCCTCACCGCCGCGTTCGTCGCAGCCCCGCTCGCCGCGCAGGATCTGGGCGCGCCCATCGGGGAAGACCAGCGGGTCGAGAGCGTGGCGGTCGAGGGTGACGACGCTGACGGCCCGCTGCGCGGCACCGTAACCGACGAGAGCGCGTGGTCGGATATCGGCATCGCCATCCCCGCCTTCGCCACCGACCGCGAGCGCGCAACGCCTGCCAACGAGGCCGGCACCGGCGCATTGGGCCGCGAGATTTCCCGCGTCATCACCGCCAACCTGCGCAACAACGGCCTCTTCAAGCCGGTCGGCCCCGACAGCCTGCCGCAGCCCGCCTTCCCGCAGATCACCGCGCCCGAATTCAGCACCTGGAGCGGGCGCAGCGCCGAGATGCTGGTGCACGGCTATGTCCGCGCGCGCGACGATGGCCGGCTGGTGGTCGGCTGCTATCTCTACGACGTCGCCTTGCAGCAGCAATTGGTGCGCGAGGGCTGGGTGGTCGGCCCGGCCGACTGGCGGCGCGCGGCGCACAAGTGCTCGGACCTCATCTTCAGCCGCCTCACCGGCGAGAGCCCGTTCTTCGACAGCCGTATCGCCTATATTGCCGAAACCGGCCCCAAAGACGCACGCGTCAAGCGGCTTGCGGTGATGGATTCGGACGGGGCCAACCACCGCTTCCTCACGCTCGGCAGCGCCACCGCGCTCACCCCGCGCTATTCGCCCGACTATTCGAAGATCCTCTATCTCTCCTATGTCGACGGCAATCCGCGCATCTATGTCTATGACCTTGGCACCGGCAAGCAGACGCTGGTGACCGAGAACAAGAGCCCGACGCTCGCCCCGCGCTGGTCGCCCGATGGCAAGTCGATCCTCTATTCGATGGCGGTGGCGGGCAATACCGAGATCTACCGCGTGCCGGCGACCGGGGGTGCGAGCGTCAAGCTCACCAACTCGCCGGGCATTGATGTGGGCGGCAGCTACTCGCCCGATGGCAGCAAGATCGTGTTCGAGAGCGACCGTTCGGGCAGCCAGCAATGCTATGTCATGAATGCTGATGGTTCGAACCAGAAGCGCATCAGCTTCTTCGGCGGGCGCTGCGCCACGCCCGAATGGAGCCCGCGCGGCGACCAGATTGCCTTCACGCGGATCGCGGGCGATTTCAACGTGGCGGTGATGAGCCCCTCGGGCGGCAATATGCGGGTGCTGACCAAGGGCTGGCAGGACGAGGCGCCGACCTGGGCGCCCAATGGCCGCATCATCCAGTTCTTCCGTACCGAGGCGAACTCGGGCCGTTCGGGCATCTGGCAGGTGGATTTGACCGGCCAGAACGAGCGCCGCCTGCCGACCCCGGTCGACGCTTCCGACCCGGCCTGGGGCCCGATCCGCCCCTGAGCCAATCACGCGCCTTCATCCCTTCATCCGAATGACAAGCCGAAAGGAAACACCCATGAACACCAAGCTTGCCACGATGCTGCTGCTGGCCTCGGCCACCACGCTGGCCGCCTGCGCAAAGAAGCCGCCCGAGCAGCTGCCCCCGCCGCCGGTCGAAACCGTGAGCCAGCCGCAGACCCGCCCGCAGGTCCAGCCGACCGGGCCGGTTGTCGGCACGCAGGCGCACTTCGCTGCGGCCGTGGGCGGTTCGACCACGGTCTATTTCGATACCGACAAGTACAATATCGATTCGCAGGATGCCGCCGCGCTTCAGGCGCAGGCGCAGTATTTCACGCGCTATCCGCAGATCACCTTCACCATCGAAGGCCATGCCGACGAGCGGGGGACGCGCGAATACAACATCGCGCTGGGCGAAAAGCGCGCCACGGCGGCGAAGAACTTCCTCGTCAGCCTCGGCGTCGAGCCGGGCCGCATCGCGGTGCTGAGCTACGGCAAGGAGCGCCCGGTGGCGCTGGGTTCGGACGAAACCTCGTGGGCGCGCAACCGCCGCGCCGCGAGCGTCGTCATCAACTGAAGGGCGGCGGCTTAACCTTCGAGCAGGTCGGGCGAAAGCCCGGCCTGCACCGCAAAGGGCGCAGGCGCCTGCGGCGCCTCGATCCCGGCCAGATCCCGCGCGCCCGTGACGATGCACAGCCCGGCAAGGGCAAGCACGGAAAACAGGCTGGAAAGGGTCAGTTGCTGGCTCATCGGATCTTCTGTTTGCGGGCGACGGGAACGATCCCGCCTGCCATGGTTGTTCTGCAATGCAACATTTCACATTGCAACTGGTTCCCGTGCTCGCATCGCTTTGCTTTGCGCGCCACCTCGCCTAGATTGAGCGCGTGAGACAATCGACCAACGACATCTGCCCCGCCGCAGCCGAGCCGCTCGCATGAGCCGCGCGCGCCGCTCGATGGACTGGGGCTTTCCGCGCTGGCGGGGCTATGGCTCCTCGCAGGACGCGGTCAATGTCCGCATCTGCGATCGCTACGGGTGCGACGAGCCGGGCAATTGCCCCGCGCCCAAGGCTCCCAACAGCCGCGACCGGTGGTATTTCTGCCAGAAGCACGCGGCCGAGTATAATTCGCGCTGGGACTATTTCGAAGGCCTCGAAGCCGCCGAAAAGGAAGAACGCGCCCGCGCCGAACGGGCCGAGAGCGCGGGCTATGCGGAAGCGGCGCATTACGGCTGGGCCGGATCGGGCGACGGCAGCCGCTCAGCCGATGAAATGCGCGCGCTGGAAGTGCTGGGGCTGGAGTCGGACGCGGACTTCAACGCGGTCAAAAAGGCCTACCGCGCCCGCGCCAAGGAAGTGCACCCCGACGTAAAACCCGGCGATGCCGAGGCCGCCAAGCAGTTCCAGCTGATCCAGACCAGCTACGAAGTCCTGCGCGCCGCCGAAGAACGGCGCGAGTGGCGGGGCTAGAGAGGTCCGCCTTTTTCCGTTCGGGCTGAGCTTGTCGAAGCCCCGCATTTTTCTTCGGCACGAGGCCCGAACAAGAAGAACAGTCCTTCGACAAGCTCAGGACGAACGGCTTCTGGCTTTGGGTCAATCCGCGCGCGGCCCTGCAAAGCCCTTGCCGCGGCTGTCGATCTGCGGATCGGGGTTGTCGTTCCACCACGCCACATCGGTCCACGGGCGCACGTCGATCTCGTGGGTCCAGCAGTTGCGCGGCTGGTGGGCGAGGTGCCAATAGGTCTCCGCCAGCACGGCCGGATCGATGATGCCCTCGGCGCCCTTGTTCGCCTTGAAGGTCTCGTAGCGGTCCCCCAGCAGCTTGCCGAGCGTGTCGGGCGCATCGACCGCGCCGTCGACCACCACATGCGCGACATGGACGCCCTTGGGCGCGAATTCGGCATTGAGGGTCTGGCACAGCATCCGCCGCCCGCCCATCGCCGCGGCATGGCTGTGCTGCCCGGCATTGCCGCGCATCGCGGCGGTGGCCGAGGTGACCAGCAGCGTGCCATGCGCGCCGTCACGCGCCCGCTCCACCATCGCCGGGAACAGCGCATGGGCAAGGCGGAACACGCCATAGGTGCCGAGCCGCCAGCCAAGCTCGAAGATGCGGTGCGGGGTCTGATCGAGTGCGCGGTTCCCGATCTGCGCGCCGAGATTGTAGAGCGCGGCTCTGATCGGGCCGATATCGCGCTCGGTGCGCGCGACCAGCTCCTCGATCGCGCCGTCCTCGGCCGCGTTGAGCAGGGTGCCGCTGGCCGAGCCCCCCGCCGCCTCGATCTGGCTCACCCAGCGCGCCAGCCCCGCCTCGTCCGAGCGGCGCGCCATCACCGCGTGATAGCCCCCCGCAGCGAAGCGCGCGGCGGCATTCGCCCCGATCCCGGCCCCTGCGCCGATCACGAGAAATACGGGTTTGCGGCTGTCGGTCATGCGCGTGTCTCCCTCACGTCGTTCTGGGCAGAAGGGCTAGGCGGCGTGTCATCGCCACGCAAGACAGGCTTGCTACGGCGCCCTTAAGAAAAAGGCAGATTGGCGGGTGGGCCGCTCCATGGGACGCTGTCTGCCACAAAAGATCATCGGGCCGCGATCATCAATCAGCGCCGGACATGAGTCCGGAGCAAGAGGGGGAATTGCGCATGAATGATCCGTTCCTGATGCAGCGCGAACTGCGCTACGGCTATCCGGTTTGCGACCAGCTGCTGACCGGACGCTACTTTAGCATCGGCTATTCCTGGTACTTCCGGCAGGCCAAGTGGACGCTGGAGATGGTCAGTCAGGGTGCCAAGGAATTCGCGCCGGAGGCCTTCACCAAGGCCCAGCGGCTCAACAATTTCCGTGCGGACGAGCGCCTGTCGCACCGCTTCCGCGCTTCGCTCAACGCCTATCGCAAGAGCGGCTATGATCGCGGGCATCTGGTGTCGAGCGCCAACGCCACCCTCAGTGATATCCGCAACAGCGAGACCTTCCTGCTCTCGAACATGAGCCCGCAGGTGCCCGAGTTCAATCAGGGCATCTGGAAGACGCTCGAGGATCAGGTGCGTGAACTCTTCGCACGCGACGATGTGCTCGAAGTCTATGTGCTCAATTGTCCGTGGTTCGATTTCGACCGCAAGATCACGATGATCGGCGACAAGAAGGACAAGTACGGCATCAATATCCCCGTGCCCCACGGGTTCATCAAATCGGTGCTGGCCGAATATCGCAACGGCTCGCTCAAACTGTGGACCTTCAAGATGGACAACGCCAAGCTGACGGGGGATCCCTCGGCCTATCTGTGCAACACTTATGATGCCGAGCAGCTGATCGGAGGGCGGTTCTGGGACCGGCTCGATGGCAGGGCCACCTACGCGCTCAAGAAGGCGATCCCGAAGATGTGGTGACGCCGGGCGGGGCGAGGGTCAGACCAGCGCCGAGATCCCCCACACCACACCAACCAGCAGGAACACGCCGGCGATGTCGAGCAGCGCGCCGGCGGCGACCATGCGTTCAATGCGGATGCGGCCCGTCGCCCAGGCGATGGCGTTGGGGCCGGTCCCGGCGGGCAGCATGAAGCCCCAGCTGGCCGCCAGCGCGGCCGGCAGGGCGAGCAGCACCGGATCGGCCCCCAGCGCCACCACCAGCGCGGCCACCACCGGAACGATCCCCGTGGCGGTCGCGACATTGCTGGCGAATTCGGTCACCACGATCACCAGCGCCACCACCGCCAGCGCGACGAGGATCGGCGGCCAGGCTTCGAGCGGCAGCAGCGCCTGCCCGAGCCAGTCGGTGAGGCCCGAGGCCTGCATCCCGCCCGCCAGCGCCAACCCGCCGCCGAACATGAAGATCACGCTCCACGGCGCATGGCGCGCCTCGTCCCACACCAGCAGGCTGCGCCCCGTGCCGTCGGGCGCAAGGAACAGCGCCAGCGCGGCGATCACGGCAATCGTGCCGTCGGTCCAAGCCCCCTTGGGCAGCAGCGGGGCGACCAGCGGCTGGGTGACCCAGGCCACAAAGGTCAGCGCGAACAGCAGGGCGAGCCGCGCCTCCGCGCTGCTCCAGCCCGCATCGCTGGTGATCGCGGCGCGCGCGCGGGCAATGTCGAAGGGATGGGCGGCGACCTTCTGCACCCGCGCGATGATCCATGCCGCGAGCGGGATGCTCAGCAGCACCAGCGGCACGCCGTAGAGCGACCATTGCACGAAGCTGATCCGCACCCCTGCGATACTCTCGAGCAGCCCCACCGAGATCGCATTGGTGGGCGAGCCGACGATGGTGCCGAGCCCGCCGATGCTGGCGGCAAAGGCAATGCCCATGGGCAGGGCGCCGGAAATGCCGTCCTGTTGGGGTGACGTGTCATCCGCGCCTGCGGGCGCGCCGGCTTCCAGCACCGCCAGCGCCATCGGCATCATGATCAGCGCGGTCGAGGTGTTCGAGATGAACATCGAGATCAGCCCGGAGGAGATCATGAAGGCAAACAGCAGCCGCGTCGGCCCGCCCTCGCTCCCCACCAGCCTGAGGATCGCAAGGCTCAGCCGCCGGTGCAGCCCGGTGCGCTCGATCGCCAGCGCAATGAAGGCTCCGCCCAGCAAGAGGAACAGGATCGGGGAATAGTAATCGCTCGCGGTCTCCTCGGCGCTGGCGATCCCGGCGAGCGGCAGGACGAGGAAGGGCAGCAGCGCGGTCACCGCCATCGGCACCGCCTCGGTCATCCACCACAAGGCCATCCACACCACGAGGCCCGCCGCCAGCCACGCCTGCGCGGGCATTGCGGCAGGCGGCGGCAGCAGCGCGGTGAGCGCAAAGACCAGCGGGCCGAGCGCCAGCCCGGCCCGGCGCAGCGTCGCATTCTGTGGTTGATCCCCCGCCATCACCGCCCGACGTAACAGCCCCGCCGCCCTTGCGGCAAGAGCGGCGGGGGCGCGAGCGGATTACTCCACCGCGTTCTTGTTGGGCGGATCGCCCGGCAGATCGATGTTGGAGAAGAACACCCGCCCGATCGGCTGGCCGCGCCGCTGCATCCGCATCAGCTTGGCGTCACGGTCCGCGATCAGATCGAGGGCGGCCACCCCCATCTTCTCGGCCCACCCGATCATCCCGGTTCCGCCCTCCTCCGCCCCGGCGATGGTCAGGCCGAAAACATAGTTGGGCGGACGCGCGCCGCCGTGCAGATCGGCAATCTCGGTCTGGCGGATCGTCGCGCGGGTGGCGCTGGTCTTTTCCAGCACCGCGCCGACCGGCTCCTCGGCATATCTCGCCAGATGGGCGCGCAGATCGCGATCGAAATCGGGGAAATAGAAGGGCGCGACCTCGGCATAGAGGCTCGAGACTTCGAGCGTCTCGCCGCGCTGCTGGGTGCCGCGCAGCGAATTGACGTAGTCTGCCGCGGCAATATCGAGCAGCGAACCGACATTGCCTCCGGTAAAGGCGTCGCGCTGCAATTCCGGCCCGCCGATCGCGCCGCGCCAGAAACCGTAGATCACCTTGGGATCCTTCCAGTGACGGAAGACGATGTTCTCGCGGATATCGCGCAGCGACACCGGCACGCCCTTCACGGTGATGAAGCGCGCCTCGTCGAGCTGGACGCCGTCCAGCTTGAGCTCCTCGGGCTCGCGCAGCGGCCAGGCCCGCGCGATCTGTTCCAGCAAGGCGACATTGTGGAGGTTGAGCCAGAAGGCGAGCTGCTCGTTGCGCGGCAGCGAAGCGATATCGAGCGTCTCGGTGACGCTCTCGAGATCCTTGCGATAGGCGGTGAAGCTGTCGACGACCTTCTGGTCGAAGAAGCGGTAAATCACCATCGAGCCTTCAAGCCGGTAGCGCGACTGCACGCCCTGCTTGATCCGTGTTCCCATGAGGGGATCGGGTCGCGGCGTCCCTTTGCGCTCGGACGGCCCCATGGTCATGACGATGTGTTTGAGCGCGAAGTCCCAGGTCTCGTAATCGATCCGGTGGCGGATCGGATCGGTGGTCGGCTTGAACTGGTCGAGTCGCGCGTCCGAGGTGGCCGGATCGATCACCGGATGGGCGATGGCGGGGACATAGTGCATGTCCGGCCGCTCGGGCGCGGGCGGCGCGGCGGGCGCATGGGTCTGCACCTCCGATGCGAGCGCCGGCGCGGCCAGCGCAGTCGTCACGATCAGGGAAAAACAGAAACCTCGAAGCACCACGGCACCTCTCCCACCAGATGTCCCAATCCGTCTGAAAGATATGCTATATCAGTCGGATAAACGGAGGCTGAATGCGTGTCTTTGCAGATATGCGGGGCCATGGAGCGATGCGCCGCGACAGACGAAGGGGCTATTCGACCTCGCCCTTGTCCGGCGGATCGCCGGGCAGGATGATGTTGCTGAAGGTGATCGTAAAGGTGGGGATATTCTCGCGGCGCATATATTCGAACTTGCGGGCGCGCTCGGCCAGCATCCGCGCCACCCCGGCATCGAGCTGCCCGGATGCGAAGAACGGGTTCGAGCGCGCGCCACCGGACAGATCGGCGATATCATATTCGTAGATGGAGGCCTTGATAGCCGAGGTTTTCGCGAGCGCATCGACCATCGGCCCTTCGACATGCCGGGCCAGATGGGCGCGCAGATCGCTATCGAAATCGCGGAAATAGAAGGGCGCTGCCTGCGCGTAGAAGCGCGAGACGTGCATCGTGTCGCCGCGCTTTTCGGTGCCGCGCCGCGAATTGACGAACTCGCGTGCGGAGAGTTCGAGCTGGTTGGCGATATCGCGCCCGTCGAAGGCGGCCCGCTGGATGGCAGGGCCGCCGATTTCGCCGCGCCAGAAGCCATAGATCACCAGCGGGTTCTTCCAGTGGGCATAGACGATCCGCTCGCGGATATCGCGCGGCGACAGCGCGATGCCTTTCACCGTGATGAAGCGCGCGTCTTCCAGCGGGACGCCGTCGATCAGAATGTCGCGCGGTTGGCGGATCGGCCAGTTCGCGCCGATATACTCGACCATCGCGACATTGTGGAGGTTGAGCCAGAAGGCGAGTTGCTCGTTGCGCGGCAGGGCCTGGATGTCGAGCGTGTCGGCCACCGCCTGAAGCTCGCGGCGATAGCGGGCGATATTGCCCATCACCTCGCGGTCGATCAGGGTAAAACCGATCATCGAACCGTCGAGCCGGTAGAAGGAGTTGGGCCCCATCTTGATGCGGGTGCCGGGCGGGGCGGCGACGCCAAGCGGCACCTTGCGCAGCGGCGGGCCCATCGACACGACAAAGGCGGCCAGCGCTTCGCTCCAGACCGCGTAATCGAGCCGGTGGTCGCGCCCGTCGTGACGGGGGGTGAAGATGGTCAGGGCCGGCTGCGGTGCTGCCTCGGCGGCGGGACTGCCGGTGCCGGTGCCGGTTCCGGCGCCGTTGGCCATGGCGGGGGCGCCCGTCAGCGCCGCAGCGGCGACCAGTGCGATCAGCCCTTTCGGCACCACGGCATCTCTCCCACCAGATCTCCCAATCCGTCTGAAAGACATGCTAGATCAGTCGGATAAACGGAAGCTGAATGCGTCTCTTTGCAGATACGCCGGGGGAGAAATGCGTCAGGGGCCGGGGTGGCCGGGGCCTATTCGACCTCTTTCTTGTCGGCCGGATCGCCGGGCAGATCGATATTGCTGAAGGTCACCGTGCCGGTGCGGCCCTGACGGATGATCTCCTGGAACTTGGTCTCGCGCTCCTTGAGCAGCGCGGCCATCGATTGCGGGATGCGGAAGCTGACCGCCTGCCCGTTCGAGGTGATGTTCGAATAGGTCGGCTCGCGCACGCCGCCTTCGAGATCGGCAATGTCATATTCGGCCACCACCGGATCGGCGCCCGTTGTGCTGGCCAGCAGGGCGCTGGTCTTCTCGTCGGCATAGCGGGTGAGGTGGGCGCGCAGGTCCGCCTCGAAATTCGGGAAATAGAAGGGCGCGGCCTCCTTGTAGAGCTCGGACACCTGCAAGCGGCTGCCCAGTTCCTGCGTGCCGCGCAGCGAGTTGACGAAATCCGCCGCGCCGCGCACCAGCAGCCGCCCGACATTGTCGGCGTTGAACGCCTCGCGCTGGAGCGAGGGCCCGCCGATCTCGCCGCGCCAAAAGCCGTAGATCACCGCGGGATCCTTCCAGTGGGCATAGACGATCTTCTCGCGGATATCGCGCGGCGAGAGCTTGATGCCCTCGACCGTGATGAAGCGCGCATCATCGAGCGGCACGCCGTCCACCAGCAACTCGCGCGGCTGGCGTACCGGCCAGGCCTTGGCCAGCTGCTCGACCATCGCGACATTGTGGAGGTTGATCCAGTAGGCCAGCTGCTCGTTGCGGCTCAATGCCTGGATATCGACGATGTTGGCGGTGTTCTCCAGATCCTTGCGATACTCGGTGAAGCTGGCGATCACATCACTATCGAGGAAGCTGAACATCACCCGCGTGCCTTCGAGCCGGTAGCGCGAGACATGGCCGTACTGGCGGCGGGTGCCGAAGCTGGGATCGGGACGCGGCGCGCCTTCGCGTAAGGAAGGGCCCATCGAGACGACGATGTTCTTCATCGCCTCGTCCCAGATCGAATAGTCGATCCCGTCATTATTGGGGGTCCTGGAGGGCGCGAAGGTCGCCAGCTGCGCATCGCTCGGTGCGCTCTGGGCGCTGGCTGCGGCGGGGGCAGCAAGCGCCAGTGCGGCGGCGGCTGCCAGCAGGGCGGAGCGGATCGGGAAGGGCATGGGGCGGGGGTTCCTGACGCGGTGGGATGCGGGGGCTTTGCGGGGACAAGGCGACCGACCGGATTTTGTTCCGTCTTCATAGCAGAGCGCGCCGCCGCCGTGTTGCCGCCAATCGTCTGCCATGCGCGGTTTATCGACGCGGCATGACGCTGGTCGGGCCGCTCGCTGCAAGGGGCCATGCAAAAAGGGGCAGACCGCAAGGCCCGCCCCCTTTGTCATGTGCCTATGGCAGCGCGCCTATTTGGGGGCGAGCACCATCAGCATCTGGCGGCCTTCGAGGCGCGGGAAGGCTTCGACCTTGGCGACTTCGGCGACATCGTCCTGCACCCGCTTCAGGAGGTCCATGCCGAGGTGCTGGTGCGCCATTTCGCGCCCGCGGAAGCGCAGGGTGATCTTCACCTTGTCGCCATGCTCGATGAACTTGGTCACGTTGCGCATCTTCACGTCATAATCATGCGTGTCGATGTTCGGACGCATCTTCACTTCCTTGATGTCCTGCGTCTTCTGGCTCTTGCGCGCGAGGTTGGCCTTTTTCTGGGCCTCGTAGCGGAACTTGCCGACATCGAGATATTTGCACACCGGCGGGTCCGCATTGGGGGACACTTCGACGAGGTTGAGGCCCTTTTCATTGGCCTGCTCGATCGCTTCGCGGGTGAACATCACGCCAAGGTTTTCGCCTTCGTCGTCAATGACGCGGACCTTGGGGACGTTGATCATGTTATCAAAACGCGGGCCGCTTTTTACGGGCGGGGCCAACGAGCGCCGGGGTGGACGTGATATGGGGTGTTCTCCTGTTGTGGCTGCGTGCCTGCGCGCTCCTTAGTGCGAAACGGCGGCGAGCGCTAGGTGGAGTCTTAGGGCGCGCGGTAAAGGTGGACGCCCCATGCGAGTTCGGGGAAGTCGATCAGGCCGAAATCGGCCATGCGCGGTAGAAGCCACAGGGCGAATGTGTAGAACACGGCACCCACTGCGATGAAGGCGAGGCCGACACCAGCCGGAGGGCGCCGTGTCCGGTCAGTATTGGCCAGAACCAGGCCGATGAACAGGCTGCCCAGCAATGCCGTGCTCGGCCACAGCGCGGTGAGCGTGAACTTGTCGCCGAACAACTGCCCGGTCGCAATGGCGAGCAAGGCATAAATGATGGCCAGCGCCAGCAACGCGGAGGGCAGCCATGCCCACATGACTGAACGGCCAGCGCGCAGCGGCAACACAATGCCGATCAGGGCCGGGACCATCAGCCAGATGGCGATGTGCCACGGTGTTAGCGTGTTCCAGACATAGAGAAGCGGGACAAAGCGATTCACGCCGCCGCCTGCCACAGGGGAAAGCGGGCGATGCGGCCCTTGGCGGGCATCAGCGCCTCGATGCGGGCGGCCGGTTGCAGCGCGCCGAGGATTTCGGGGTGGGCGGCGTCGAGCCCTCCCGTCAGCGTCCCGAAGGCGGGGAGGATCATGCGCTCGGCCCCGCTGTTGCTGCGGCCCATCACGGCACAGGGGCGGGCGATGTGGCGGTTCCTCACATTCACCCGCAGCTTGGGGTGGTAATGGCCCGAGAGTTCCGGCGCGGTCTCTCCGGCGCGGGCCTCGTGGCGCAAGGTCACGCCGCCCAGCTCCATCTCCGGCACGATCGTCCCGCCGAAGCCTTTGGGAAGCGCCTCGTCGTGGTTGCCGGTGATCCACACCCAGTCCAATGCCCGCGTCAACGCCTCCAGCATCCCGGTGCAATGCGCGTCCAGGCGCAATGCGCCGTCGTCATCGTGGAAATTGTCGCCCAGCGTGATCACCCGCCTTGCGCCCGTCTCGCGCACCGCGTCCGCCAGCCGTTCGAGCGTGTCGCGGCTGTCATAGGGCGGGAGCATGGAGCCGCGCTGGGCAAACCAGCTCGCCTTCTCCAGATGGAGGTCCGCCACCAGCAGCGCGCGCTCGGAAGGCCAGTAGAGCGCGCGTCCGCTCCCGAGCGCCAGCTCGTGTCCGGCAAAGGCGAAGGGGGCGAACATAGCGCGAACCATGCCCTGCCTCTGCCTGCAAAGATTCGCCTTTGCAACAGCCGATCCGGGGCTTGTGCGCCGCGCGCCTTGCCGTATGGTGCAAGAAAATGACGGACGGGAATGTATGACTGACTGGACACAGCACACCGCGAAGGCGCGGACGTGGTTTGAGCACCTGCGCGATCTGATCTGCGCCGAATTCGAGGCAATCGAGCGCGAGGCCGGCTCTGACGCGAGCTTCCAATACACCCCTTGGCAGCGCGAGGAGGCGGGCAATCCCGATCCCGGCGGCGGGGTGCAGGGATTGATGAAGGGCAAGGTGTTCGAGAAGGTCGGGGTCAATGTCTCGACCGTGCGCGGCAGCTTCGCCAAGGAGTTTGCAGGCAGCATCAACGGGGCGAGCGCGGACAATCCCGGCTTTGTCGCCACCGGCATCAGCCTAGTCGCGCACATGAGCAATCCGCACGTGCCCGCGGTGCACATGAACACCCGCTTCCTCACCACCACCAAGGCATGGTTCGGCGGCGGGGCGGACCTCAATCCGCCGATCCCCTACGCCGAGGATACCGAGGAATTCCACGCCGCGATGCAGGCCGCCTGCGATCCGCACAACGAAAGCTATTACGAACGCTATTCGAAGTGGGCGGAGGAATATTTCTACATCCCCCACCGCCAGGTCGGGCGCGGCGTGGGCGGGATCTTCTGCGACCATCTCGAATGCGCCGACGATGCCGCTTGGGAGCGCAATTTCGCCTTCATCCAGGACATCGGCAAGCAGTTCCTCGTCGCCTTCCCCGCGATCGTGCGCCGCCGCATGAACAGCCCCTTCACGCCGGCCGACGAAGCGCAGATGTTCGAATACCGGGGCCGCTATGCCGAGTTCAACCTCGTCTATGACCGCGGCACGATCTTCGGCCTCAAGACCGGCGGCAATATCGATGCGATCCTGATGAGCCTGCCGCCCCGCGCGACGTGGTCTTGAGCGCAACCGCCGCGGTGTTCTTCGCACTTGCGGCAAAGCGCGCCGGCGCACATATTCGCTAGCGATGCTGCGCCAGTACGAACTCGTCGAGAAGGTCCTCGATTACGACCCCGACGCCGATGAGGCGATGCTCAACCGCGCCTATGTCTATACCGTGCAGAAACACGGCAGCCAGAAGCGCGCGAGCGGCGATCCCTATTTCTCGCACCCCGTCGAAGTCGCCGGTCTGATGACCGATCTCAAGCTCGACATGGCGACGATCATCACCGCGCTGCTGCACGATACGGTGGAAGACACCCTCGCCACGATCGAGGATATCGAGGCCCATTTCGGCCCCGAAGTCGCGCGGCTGGTGGACGGGGTGACCAAGCTCTCCAAGATCGAGGCCATGCCCGAGAACGAGCGCGCGGCCGAGAACCTGCGCAAGTTCCTGCTCGCCATGTCGGAAGATATCCGCGTGCTGCTGGTCAAGCTCGCGGACCGGCTGCACAACATGCGCACGCTCCACTTCATCAAGAACCCGGACAAGCGCAAACGCATCGCCCGCGAGACGATGGATATCTACGCCCCCCTCGCCGAGCGGGTGGGCATGTACGAATATATGCACGAGATGCAGGCGCTGGCCTTCCGCGAGCTGGAGCCGGAGGCCTATGCCACCATCACCGGGCGGCTCGATCAGCTGCGCTCGCAGGCCGGCGGGCAGGTCGGCGCGATCGCGCTCACGATCAAGCAGCGCCTTGCCGAAGCGGGCCTCAAGGTCGAGGTCCAGGGCCGCGAGAAGCATCCCTATTCGATCTGGCACAAGATGGCCGAACGCCATGTCAGCTTCGAGCAGGTGACCGACATCATGGCTTTCCGCGTCCTCACCAATTCGGACGAGGATTGCTACCGCGCTTTGGGCATCCTCCACACCACCTGGCAATTCCTGCCCGGGCGCTTCAAGGACTATATCTCGACGCCCAAATCGAACGGCTACCGCAGCTTGCACACCTCGCTGATGTACGAGAATTCGATGCGCGTCGAAGTGCAGATCCGCACCCGCGAGATGCACCGCACCAACGAATTCGGCCTCGCGGCGCACTGGGCCTACAAGCAGGGTGACCGGCCCGATGGCGAGGTGGGCTGGCTGCGCGACCTGATCGAGATCGTCGATGCCAGCCACGATGCCGAAGAGCTGCTCGAACACACCCGCATGGCAATCTATCAGGATCGCATCTTCGCCTTCACCCCCAAGGGCGCGCTGTTCCAGCTGCCCAAGGGCGCGACCGCGGTGGACTTTGCCTTTGCGGTCCACACCAAGCTCGGGATGCAGACGGCGGGCGTGAAGATCAACGGCCGCCACATGCCGCTGAGGACCCCGCTCAACAACGGCGATGTGGTGGAGATCATCAAGAACCCCCACGCCACGCCGCAACTGTCATGGCTGGCCTTCGTCGTCACCGGCAAGGCGCGCGCAGCCGTGCGCCGCGCGGTGCGGATGAAGGAGCGCGACGAGGTCGCCAGCATCGGCTCGAAACTGTTCGACGAGATCGCCGCCCGCGTGCCTGCGCGCATCGGCAAGAAGGCGATCCGCGCGGCGGTGGAACGGCTCGGAATGGAGGAGCCGGACGATCTCATGTACGCGATCGGCGCCGCCAAGGTGACCGACCGCGAAGTGATGGAAGCCCTCGTCCCGGGCTGCACCGCCGGCGCCGAGGAGGACGAGCAATGGGAGCGGCGCGAACGCGCGATCTCGATCAGGGGTCTCACGCCCGGCGTCGCCTTCGACCTCGCGCCCTGCTGCCACCCCGTCCCGGGTGACCGTATCGTCGGCATCCGCCGCAAGGGCGAGACCGTGCTGGTCCACGCGATCGACTGTCTGGAACTGGCCAGCGGGATCGACAGCGACTGGATTGACCTTGCCTGGGGCAACCGCAGCTTCGGCGCGGCGGGGCAATTGTCGGTGACGATCTACGACCGATTGGGCACGCTGGCGGAAATGGCGGGCATCTTTGCCCAGAACAAGGCCAACATCATCACCCTGATGCAGTCCCAGATCGATCATCCTTTCGTCACCTACGACATCGAGGTCGAGGTCGAGGATTCGGCGCACCTCAACCGCATCATCTCCGCCCTGCGCGCCAGCGACGCCGTGGCGCAGGCGGAGCGGCAGTAGGCCACGTAGTCCCTCCCCGCTCGCGCAGCGAATGGGGAGGTGGGCGAGGCCGCAGGCCTCGGTCGGAGGGGTTCTTTCTTGCCGCCTTTACCCCTCCGTCACCGCTGCGCGGCGACACCTCCCCATCCCTATCGGGACGGGGAGGGACGTGGTCTTTTTCCCCCTCGTCATTGCGAGGAGCGAAGCGACGCGGCAATCCAGAGAGGCACGCGTTACGCCATGGATTGCCGCGCGACCTGCGGTCGCTCGCAATGACGATCAGGAGGCCACCCGCCGCACCGGCACCTTGATGTTGCAGATATCCGCCCCGCCGGCGGGCGCGATGAAGAAGGGGTCGCGGCGGTTGACGATCGCCTCGGCGTAGGCGGCGAAGGTGTCACTCTCGGTCGAGAGGTATTCGAACGCCGGGCGTGTTTGTTGGCCTACCGCTTCGCTGCTTGAGGCCGAGGCCTCCGGCAGGTCGCTCGCCACCCGCACGGTGAGGATCGGGGTGCGCCTGGCGGCTTCATCCTTGGCGTAGAAGCCCAGTTCCCCCTTCCCGCGCGGCAGCGAGGAGAGGTGCTCCATCCCCTCGATCACCCGGCCGACCAGCGCGATATTGCGATCAAGATGGCGCGGCGCATGGCCGATCACGGTGTAAAGCTCGGCGCCCGATCCGGTGTCGGGGGAGTAGTTCCGCCCCACACCGACCATGCCGTAGCAGTGGGTGGGCCAGTATCTTAGATATTTGGAAGCGCCATCCCCGCTCTCGACCGAGTAAGATCCGGCCACAGGAAATCCCCGGCGAAAAGTTCCAAAGTCCGAATAGGGATCCTTGGGAAGGAGCGGACCCGGTTCATGGAACATGGAACCTCGCCGATCCCGGAAGCGCGTCGAATACTCGTCCTCCGTCATCACCTTCAGCCCCTCGGGGAGCGGCTTCGGCTTCCCCGTCGCTTCGGGGTTGTCATAATTGGGATCGCCCCACTGGGTGACGTAATTGTCCTGCACGCGGTTGACCGAGATATTGTCATACCACTTGGCGCGCGCGAACAGGCGGATGTTGTGGACCCAGCCTTGCGAGAAGGGGGCAGGGATCAGCTGGATTACCACGGTGCGCGGGTTGCCCTCGGCATCCGGCGCGAGGGTCATCACCAGCAGGTCTTCGGGCGCAATCGCCACCCAGTCGCTCTTGGGCGCGGCGGCGACGATCTGGGGCGGGGTGGGGATAGCAGGCTTGCCGGATTCTTGGGCCGAGGCGGGCAAGGCAAGGGCGAGGGCGGCCGAAGCGGCGAGGAATGCTTTGTTCATGCGTGGATAGTGCCATGCGCAAGGCTGCGCCGCCAGCCTCGGATTGGGGCCTGTTGAAAGGCCTTTCCTACATCCGGGCCGCTTCGATAGGGTGCCGGAGCCGCCGGACACATGGCGCGCGTGTTTTCCCGCGTGAAACATTGCCGCAGCGATCGAAAATGGCCGATTTCCGCCAGAAAGCGCCCCCCAATCCAACAGGGGCAGGCGCTTCCAGACCCCTCCTAGACCCCCCCTAGACCCCTGTTAGGGTCAATGTTTCACGCCGCCAGCGGGCGCTCGGGCGGGGCGGAAAAGCGGGCGATCTGTAGGGCAAGCAAAAACCCCTTTCCGCGACGCGTGTGGGCGGAAAGGGGTTCATGCGGCGGGCTTCGAAGGGAATGCCATTCCGCGCAAGCCAGCGCCACGCGACTCCTATATCACGATTCCGGCAGGTCACCAATCTGGCCCCTGCACCACAGCGCCTTGCTCTGGCGCCGTTCTGTCGCTATCGGCGCGCTTTCCGATCCCGACGGGTCAGGGAGCAGTGGCCGAGTGGTCGAAGGCGCACGCCTGGAAAGTGTGTATACGTCAAAAGCGTATCGAGGGTTCGAATCCCTCCTGCTCCGCCAACGCATCGAGTTGCGAAACAAACTGTCTCCGCTGGCCTTGGTCCGTGGGCATGGCGTCGTGAAACCCGTTGAATTTCTGTCGTTTTTGGGTGGAATAGCTCTCCACTGCCGCTTAGCCACCCACAGACCGTGAGTTGCGAAAACCGCCTGCCTACCGAGAGCTTAACGAACTCTATCACCTGCCCAAAAGCCTAAAGCCCCAGAAAACGGCCATTTCCACCGACCGAACCCCATCTCTCGAGGTTCGGTCGACATAATGATCTCGCTGTCTGCGACGACCTACGCCACTGGCGTAGTTAGGATCGGAAGGCAGGCGGCGATGAAGCACCAGAGAAAACCGAGAAAAGAGCTGAAGGTCACCGTCACCTTCCAAGAGGCAGGCAACACAAGCGCCCGCCGGTATCATGGGGAATTACCATCGGTCGACGTGACGGCGACCAGGAAAAGAACCGGATTATCCCAAAACGCCTTTGCTGCCAGTATAGGTGTTCCAGAGGGAACGGTTATAAACTGGGAGCAAGGTCGCCGGCAGCCGTCGGGCCCTGTCAAGGTGCTACTCGCCCTGCTGGCGAAGAAGCCCAATGTCGTGATGGAGCTTTATCCTGCGGCGCAGCCAAGGTCACGATGGGCTCCGGGGCCCCCAGATCCCGTCACGATGACCGCAGAGGAGCGGCTGGCTGAGGCTGGACGGATCTTGGCTGCAGGCATCAGGAGGATGTAATCAAATAAGTCTGCGGCGCTGTGGCGCTAATCCCGATCGTCAGGATAGCGAAAGCCTTGCCGAACCAGGCGCCGCCAGCGCGCCTAGCGGTGCCGATAGAACCAGTTCGCGAAAAGCCACACGCCAAGGGGGAGAAGCTGCGTAAAGCTGAGGTCGTGCTGGCGCAGGGCGGAACGGTGGCGGATGCCTGCCGGCGGATCGGCGTCACCGAGAAGAGCTAATACCACTGGCGTATGGTGTATAGCGGCCTAAACATGGATCAGGGCCGCCGCATGAAAGACCTCGAGAACGAAAATGCCTGTTTGCGCCGGATGGTATCTGACCAGACCCTGGACAAGCTGATAGCAACCCCGGTCAGAAAGACTATGGGGCGAATATCGCTCATGTCTGCGGTCCACCCGTAAGCCCGACGATCACGCGGCCGATCATGTCATCATCCAGATCGATCTGACCATCGAGTGACAGTGTGGCGAGGCCATGGACAAGCCCCCAGCAACGTAGCGCCGTGGCGCGCTTGTCATCCTCCGACGATCCGGGCGGCGCGACATCCTCGACTGTACGGCGCAGGTTGGCCATGGCAGGGTGGGCTTCGTCGATCGGTAGGTGAAGTTGATCCCCCCGTGGCGCCGCCTTCCACATCAGCCTGAACAACTCCGGATTGATGATGGCAAAACGCACATAGGCAGCACCGCTTGCGGAAAATGCTGCCAGCGCACCTTGCCCCGATGCGGCGCGCGAGGCTGCCTGCTGTGCTGCCGCCAGCTGATCAAAACCGGTCAGCGCGAGAGCGACCAGCAATGCATCCTTGTCCGGGAAGTGGCGGTATACGGCGGTCGCACTTACCCCCACTTCCCGCGCTAGCGCCCGCAGCGACAGTGCGTCGGCGCTGTGCGTTGACAGCGCATGCATACCAGCTTCGATCAGCGCGCTGCGCAAATCGCCGTGGTGATAGGCATCACGGCCATGTGCTGGCGCTATGTTGACACTGTTATCATTCTCTGTCATGTTGATGACGTTAACATCATTTGCGCGGGTCGCAAGCGGAGGGTGTCGAATTATGGGCGAAGCAATTGCGGTTACGCCGGAAGCAATGTTCGGATGGGCTGGACAAGCAGCCATGGTCGGCTGGGTCATCCTGATCTTTCTGCCTAGACGCTGGCCACAGCTCTTATTTATTCCGCGCTATCTAATCCCTTTCGGCCTCAGCCTGCTTTATGCCGGACTTGCGTTGTCGTATTTCTTTACAATTGAAGGTGGGGGATACAACTCGCTAGATCAGGTCAGAACTTTGCTCTCAAAAGAAGAGATGTTGCTGGCCGGTTGGGTGCATTACCTCGCGTTTGATCTCTTTATTGGCGGTTGGATCGCGGTTGAAGCGGATAAAGTTGGCCTAAATAGACTGTTCCAGGCGCCAATCCTGGTCGCGACTTTCATGTTCGGACCGGTGGGGCTGGCGTTGTTCTTGGCAATGCGTGCAGGCCATTTTCGCAAGCGGGAGGCAGGCGCATGAGCGAGATAAACATAGCTTATCGAAAGCCGCTTATCCCTCAGTTGGATGACGACCATGTGACGCGTCTGCTGCTTGTTTCCTGCTTGTTCATGCTGGCGAATTTTGTCGTGTTTTTTCCTGCATGGTTCCTTGATCCGCGCGTTTTGGATGGCGCCTCTGTTTGGACCAAGCCACAGAAGTTCACCGTTTCACTTGCACTGCATTTCGCGACGCTTGCAGTCCTTGCACAGCAATTGCCGCGGGAGGTCCGAAGCGGTCCAGTGTTGATCGGTTTTTCCTATGCTGCCGCAGTCTCACTGGTTTTCGAATGGGGTTACGTCAGCTTGCAAGCCGCGCGCGCAAGGCGATCGCATTACAATTATGATGGTCAGTTCGAAGCGTTAATGTTTGCATTGATGGGGCTAGGCGCGTTCTTGCTGATCGCAGTTGCTATGGCGCTTGCGGTGCAGATTTATCGCAAGGGCGACAAGTCGATGGCCGGTCTACGTTGGGGCTCGATATTGGGACTGACGCTTGGTTTCATCTCCACGTTGATCTTCGCCGGCTACATGTCGTCGTATGGGCGCTATGTGGGTGGCGACCTGGACCATGTCGGGATGGTGGTTCCGTTTTTTGGCTGGTCTCGCGAGATCGGAGATTTACGTCCAGCTCACTTTGTTTCACTCCACTTGATGCAAACGCTGCCGCTTGCTGGATATATCGCTGACCTTAAAAGATGGCCGGGCGTGAAGCTGGTCGTTGGCGTTGCTATTGTTCAGTTGATGTTCGCAACCTTCCTCTTTGTTCAAGCACTATCAGGCAAACCATTTTGGCCTGTCTAGATGTTTGATCCCAGTATTTGATGGTGCACCCCTTCGCTACAAATGGTGCCCTTGTTAAGCAGCGTTGGTCCTAAAGAGCCTGAAAAACTAAACGTTTAATATCAAAAAGATAATAGAAAGAGAGTTGGTTGGGAGACGCTCTCGCTCCGCCAACGCATCGAGTTGCGAAACAAACTGTCTCCGCTGACCTTGGTTAGTGGGTATGGCCTCTTGAAAACTGTTGAATTTACGTCTCTTTTTGGCGGAATAGCTCTCCACTGCCGCTTAGCCACCCACAGGCCGTGAGTTGGAAAAACCGCCCGCCTACCGAGAGCTTCACGAACTCTATCACCTGCCCGAAAGCCTAAACCCCCAGAAAACTGCTATTTTCAACGACCGAACCCCACCTCTCGAGGTTCGGTCGACATCATGATCTCGCTGTCTGCGACGACCTACGCCACTGGCGTAGTTTGGATCGGAAGGCAGGCAGCGATGAAGCGTCATCGAAAGCCATCAGTTCGGAGGAATCCAGTCGCGGGTTCAATTGTAAGGCAATCAGCAGATAGATGTTGCATATATGCTATGTAGCATTTATGCTGCAATTATGAGCCGCCCAAAAGAAGATGCTCTCTTCAACCGTATCGAGCTCTTGCGCGCCGCGCAGGGCCTGTCACGCCAGCAGTTGGCTGACGCGGTTGGGGTGCACTACCAGACGATCGGATACCTAGAACGTGGTGAGTACAGTCCAAGCTTGACGCTCGCGCTGCGCCTGTCCGAGGTGCTCGGGCATCCGGTGGAAGCCATCTTCTCTGTGCGGCCTTTCCAATAGAAAGGATCATGTCATGAAAGACGCGGAAAAGGCTTCGAAGGGGCGCTTCTACTGGAAAGAAGGTGTCACCCGCGGGGAAGTTGTTCGAGCCCTGTCAGATCGCAGGTCGTCACCCCTGCGACGTCAGGGCCCCAGGCGTCTGTTGGTGCTGAGCGCGGCTCTGGTGATGACGTCGCTGGCATTTACGGTCCTGATCAACGACACCAAGTTCAGAACCTACTCGGAAGTTATCTTAATGGTGTTGGGTTTGATCCTCTACGCCTTCCTGCGCCAATCTGTTCGGCTAATCTCTGAGGCACCGAACGAGTTACTCGATGAACGGCAAATTGCCTTGCGTGATGCCAATTACAACTTGGCCTATCACATCCTTGTTCTGCTGATCTGCTTGTACGGCGCGCTACTGTATCTGATATCAGCAGGCGGTTGGCTGTATGATTATGTGGGCGGTCGCTTCTGGACCGGCATTGTATGGTCGTACATTCTGTGCGGCGCTAGCTTGCCAGCTATGCTTCTGGCCTGGAACATGCCCAGCGAGCCTGAGGACGAGCCTCTCGAGCAACTGGCAAACGATCCGTCTTAACCGCTGGCTGGTGCAATTTCTTGCCGTTGATCGCGCGGGCCAATGTTGAACGAAAATCAATATTGAAAAAGCAGAGAAAACCCAAAAAAGAGCCGAAGGTCACAGTCACCTTCCAGGAGGCAGGCAACACTAGCGCCCGCCGGTATC
>Ga0315900_10002146_pt1 | contig 30824 bp, 26 predicted proteins | sample LakEriMetagenome_FD_203521 | JGI IMG/M metagenome (GOLD analysis project Ga0315900, IMG submission 203521) | Freshwater fungal communities from buoy surface, Lake Erie, Ohio, United States - Buoy 12 MA114 | ecosystem: Environmental > Aquatic > Freshwater > Lake > Lake biofilm | place: USA: Lake...
GCACTGCACGAGGAAGCGACCGGAGTCGGCGCCACCCTCGATGTCCTGCTGCAGGTGAATGTGAGTGGCGAGGCGAGCAAGAGCGGGGTGCCGGCGCACGAGGTGGTCCTCATCGCCGAGCGGCTGCGTGCGCTCCCGTCGCTGCGGGTGCGCGGGGTCATGACCATGGCGCCGTTCGAGGCCGACGAAGCGTTGCTGCGTGCCGTGTTTTCCGGCGCGCGCGCGGCGCGCGAGGCGGTGCGCGCGGCCGGTCATCCGGCCGAGTGGCTCAGTATGGGGATGTCCGGCGATTACGAAATCGCCGTGGAGGAAGGGGCCACGCATGTGCGCCTCGGCACCGTGCTTTTCGGCAGTCGGACCTGACGCATTCCGGACAGCGAATGACCGACGACAACTTCCAGGGGTTCCGCTTCACGTCGCTCGACGCCCGCCGATACGATTTCGGCAATGCGCTGCGCGGCTACGATCGCGCGCGGGTCGATCAGTTTCGCGACCAGGTCGCGGAAGAGCTCGAACGGTTGGCGCGCGTCAACCAGGAGCTCGAACAGAAGGCGCGCAACCTGTACGAGCAGCTCAAGTCGTTCCGCGAACGTGACAAGGCCCTGAACGAGGCACTGGTCAGCGCCCAGCAGCTGCGCGGCGAGATTCGCGAGCAGGCCGAACGCGAAGCGCAACTCATCGTGCGCGAGGCGCAGCAGGAGGCGGAGCGACAGCTGGCGGGCGTGCGGGAGGAAGTGGCGCGCGCCCAGCAGGAGCTGCAAGGGCTCTGGCGCACGCGGCGGGCCTATGTCACGCAGTTGCGCCATCAGCTCGAGCGGCAGCTGGCCGAACTCACCCCCGTCGAGCAGGAACCCATCCCCGACTTCACGTTGCCGCGCACGGCAGACGGCGACACGGAGTCGGCGGTCGCGCGGGAGCTGCGTCAGTTGCCGCCGCGACACCGGTCGCGCACGCCGTCGTGGCTCGACGCCATCGCGGAGGAGGAGCCGTGAGCGACGGCGCGGGGACATCCTCCAGGCCCGCCTCGCGACCGCTGCTGCCAGACACGCCGGAGCCCCCGGCTGTCGGGTGGTCGCATCCGGCGCTCGGCTTGCACACCCGCGAACGCATCGAGGCCTGTGCACGCGCCATCCGTCAGCGATTCCCGCGACCGGTGGAGGCGGCCATCATCCTCGGCACGGGCCTCGGGGGCCTCGCCGACGAGATGACCATCGAGCAGGTCATCGAGTACGGGCAGCTTCCCACCTTCCCGCTCTCCACTGTCGAGTCGCACACGGGACGCCTGCTGTGCGGCACGCTCGCCGGCAGGACGGTCATGGCCATGCAGGGGCGATTCCACGCGTACGAGGGGTACTCGCTCCAGCAGGTCACCTTCCCGGTGCGCGTGCTGCGCGCCCTGGGCGCCGAGACCCTCATCGTGAGCAACGCCTGCGGTGGCATGCATCCCCTGTGGGCTCCCGGTGATCTCATGCTCATGGCCGATCACATCAACCTGCTGGGTGACAACCCGCTGATCGGCCCCAACGACGAAACGCTCGGGCCGCGCTTTCCTGACATGTCGGAGCCGTACGACTCGGCGCTGCGGCGCCTGGCGCGTGAGGTGGCCGTTGCCGCCGGCATCACGCTGCGCGAGGGCGTCTATGTGGCGGTGCAGGGGCCCAATCTCGAGACGCGCGCCGAGTATCGCTTTCTGCGCGGGATCGGCGCCGATGTGGTGGGCATGAGCACGGTGCCGGAAGTCATCGTGGCCGTGCACGGCGGCATGCGCGTGCTGGGGCTCTCCATCATCACTGATCAGTGTCTCCCCGACGCGCTGAAGCCGGCGAACGTGGCCGACATCATTGCCGTGGCCCGGCGTGCCGAGCCCACGCTGTCCGCCGTGGTGCGCGGCGTGCTGGCACGCCTGTGACCTTCTGCTTCGATCCTCTCCATTGGTGCCCATGACGCAGGACGCCGTGCTGTATCCGCTGCTCCCCGACTCCACCGCCGATGCGCTCGAACGCGGCATTCTCGCGCAATGGGACGACGAGCAGCTGTTTGCCGCGTCGCAGGCCGCGCGCGCCACCGCGAAGCCGTTCGTGTTCTTCGAGGGGCCGCCCACCGCCAACGGCCGCCCGGGCATTCACCACGTGTTCGCGCGCACCATCAAGGACCTCTTCTGCCGCCACCGCGCCATGCAGGGGTTCTACGTGCCGCGCAAGGCCGGTTGGGATACGCACGGCCTCCCCGTGGAGATCGAGGTGGAGAAGGAGCTGCAGCGCGAAGAGGCGGAGCGGCAGGGCGTCGATCCCAGCGAGATCGCCAAGCTCGGCGGCAAGCAGCTCATTGAACAGGTGGGGGTGGCGGAGTTCAACCGCCGCTGCCGCGAAAGCGTGTGGAAGTACCGCGGCGAATGGGAAAAGCTGTCCCATCGTACGGCTTACTGGCTCGACTACGACAATCCCTACGTCACCTACTCGCACGATTTCGTGGAAAGCGTGTGGTGGGCGTTGCGCACCATGCACGACAAGGGGCTGCTCACGCGCGGCCACAAGATCCTGCCGTACTGCGCGCGCTGTGGCACCGCGCTTTCCAGCCACGAGGTCGCGCAGGGGTACGACGAGGTGGAGGATCCGAGCGTGTACGTGGCGCTCGACCTGCTCGACGCCGAGGGCAACGCGCCCGCCACGCGGCGTCGCATCCTGGTGTGGACCACCACGCCGTGGACGCTCGTCTCCAACACCGCGCTCGCCGTGCACCCCGACCTGGTGTATGCGGAGCTGCGCAAGAAGACCGGTGCCGAGTGGACGATCATCCTCGCTGAGGCGCGGGTGCCGGGCGTGCTGGGCGCCGACTGGGCCGATCGCTGGGACGTGGTGGGCTCCATGAAGGGCAGCGCCCTCGCCGGTCGCCGCTACCGTCGTCCGCTCGACTGGGTGCCGTACCCGGAGCAGGGCCGCCACGAGATCATCGTGCCCGAGGAGTTCGTCTCGGCGGAGGACGGTTCGGGGGTCGTGCACATGGCCCCGGCGTTCGGTGCCGACGACTACGCCGCCGGCCAGCGACACGGGCTCGCGTTCGTGCAGCCGGTTGACGCCCGCGGCGAGTTCGTCGAAGGCGTCCCCGAAGTGGCCGGACAGTTCGTCAAGAAGGCGGATGCGCGCATCCTCGAAGTGCTCAAGGAGCGCGACGTGCTCTGGAAGGCCACGACCTTCATGCACGCCTACCCCCATTGCTGGCGCTGCGGCACCCCGTTGCTGTACTACGCGCGCGGGTCGTGGTTCGTGCGTACCACGGCCGTGCGGGAGGCGTTGCTGCAGCGCAACGGCCTGGTGAACTGGAACCCCAGCGAAGTGGGCACCGGCCGCTTCGGGGAGTGGCTGTCGAACAACGTGGACTGGGCCATCTCGCGCGATCGCTACTGGGGGACGCCGCTCCCCGTCTGGGTCAACGACGAGGATCCCGCCGAAATCGAGGTCATCGGCAGCTACGCCGATCTCGCGGCGCGCATCGGACGGCCCCTGCCCGACGACTTCGATCCGCACAAGCCGCATATCGACCAGTACACCTGGCCGGCGAAGAGCGGCACGGGCACCATGCGCCGCGTGCCCGAAGTGATCGACACGTGGTTCGACTCGGGCTCCATGCCCTTCGCCCAGTGGCACTATCCCTTCGAGAACCGCGAGGTGGTGGCGGCGCAGTATCCCGCCGACTTCATCTGCGAAGGGGTCGACCAGACGCGTGGCTGGTTCTACTCGCTGCTCGCCATCGCCACCACGCTGGGTGACGCGCTGCCGCACAACGCGAACGATCAGGCCGCCCCGTATCGTCATGTCGTGGTCAATGACCTGGTGCTCGACGCGAACGGCCAGAAGATGTCCAAGTCGAAGGGCAACGTGGTGAACCCCTGGGACGTCATGGAGCGGCACGGGGCCGACGCCGTGCGCCTGTTCCTCGTGGCGTCCAGTCAGGTGTGGGTGCCGCGCCGCTTCGACGAGAATGCCATTCGCGAAACCGCCGGGCGCTTCCTGCTCACCTTCCGCAATGTCTACAACGGGATCTTCGCGCAGTACGCCAACTTCGGCTGGCAACCCGGTGCCGCCGACCCGCCGGTCGCGGAGCGCCCGGCACTCGATCGCTGGATCCTTTCGCGGCTCACCCGCGTAGAACGCGAGGTGAATCAGCACCTCGACCAGTACGACGCCACGCTGGCGGCCCGTCGGGTCATGCAGTTCATGGACGACGACGTGTCCAAGTGGTATGTCCGGCAGAGTCGGGCCCGCTTCTACGACGTGGACAGCGCCGACAACCGGGCCGCCTTTGCCACGCTGCACGAGGTGCTGGTCGTGACCTGTCGGCTGCTCGCGCCCTTCGCCCCGTTCATCACCGACGCCGTGCACCGCCGTCTCACGGGCACCTCGGTGCATCTCGCGTCGTACACGCGGGACCAGCCGACCCCCGTCGATGAGGCGCTCGAAACGGCCATGGACGACCTGCGCACCCTCGCCGGTCTCGCCCACGCGGCCCGCGACGTCGCCGACGTGAAGGTGCGTCAACCGCTGCCGTCCATGCAGTGTGTCGTGCCGGGCGATGCCACCCTGGTGGCCACCCTCGGCGGGCTGCTGGCATCGGAGTTGAATGTGAAGCAGGTGGAGTTCGTCAGCTCCACCGATGCGCTCGTCTCCCTCGAGGCGAAGGCCAACTTCCGCACGTTGGGCAAGAAGTTCGGCAAGGAGACGCCGCAGGTCGCCGAGGCCGTGACGGGGCTGCCGGTCGACCTGCTGCGCCAGCTGGCGGCCGGAAACCCGGTCACCATCACCGTCGCCAACGCCGAGCGCTTGATTGCCCCGGAGGACGTCGCCATCATCCGGCGCGCGTCGGGGGCGGCGGTGGTGCAGGAAAACGGCGGGTATGGGGTTGCGCTCGATCCCACGATCACGCCGGAACTGCGCGCCGAGGGGCTGGCGCGGGAGGTCATCAGCCGGGTACAGCGGCTCCGCAAGGAATCGCAGCTCGCGGTGAGTGATCGCATCACCCTGGCGGTGGCCGGGGACGAGGAGCTGGAAGGCGCCGTGGCCGCCCATCGCCGCCGCATCGCCGACGAAGTGCTCGCTGTGCGATTGCTGCTCGGGCGAGAGGTGGGATCGCTGTTCTCCGGCCCGGGAGACGGCGCCATGTGGACCGCAACGCAGGCGGGCGACGTCGATGGACGGCCGCTGCAGCTTGCACTCACCAGGGAACAGTCGTGATGGCCGAATCGAAGACCGCGTCGACGAAAGACGCCAAGAAGCCCAAGGCGATGCCCAAGAAGCAGCTGCAACACTTCGAGAAGCGACTGCTCGAGGAGCGCAAGCGCGTGCTCAAGGAGCTCGGCCATCACAGCGATACCCTTGGCCCCAACGGCGAGGCATCGGAGGGGGACAGCAGCGCCTACTCCTTCCACATGGCCGATCAGGGCACCGACGCGATGGAGCGGGAGAAGGCGTTCCTCTTCGCTTCCAAGGAAGGGCGCTTCCTGTGGCACATCGACCAGGCGCTCCGCCGGCTGTACAAGGCGCCGGAGACCTTCGGCAAGTGCCACCAGTGCGGCGAGGACATTGCCTTCGAGCGCCTCGATGCGCTGCCGAATGCCCGGTATTGCATCGCGTGCAAGCAGCGCGAGGAAGACTCCAAGAAGGGATGACGTGAAGGCGATTCTCGCGATTCCCGTGGTGGTCGTCATCGTCCTGCTGGATCAGATCACCAAGTTGGTGGCCGAGGCGACGCTGGCGGCGACGCCTCGGCCGGTCTTCGGCGACTGGTTCCGTTTTGCGCTCGTCTACAATCCGGGTGCGGCCTTCGGGCTGCACCTGGGTCCGTATTCGCGCTGGCTCTTCATGGGCCTCACCGCCGGGGCACTCGTCATCCTGGGTCGGCTGTACCAGCAGACCGAGCAGCACGATTTCCGGCGCGTGCTGGCCATCGCGCTGGTGGCGGCCGGTGCCGTCGGCAACGTGATCGATCGCATTCGCTCCGAGTACGGGGTGGTGGATTTTCTCGATATCGGGTTCGGCGTGCACCGGTGGCCGACCTTCAACATCGCCGACATCGCGGTGAGCAGCGGCGCGTTCCTCCTGGCCCTCGTGCTCTGGCGGGAAGAGCGTCGCGAACTGGCGGCGCAGGCCGCCGCCGGCGAGGCGGCGACGCCCTCGCCCACCAATTCGCGCGACCTCGCTCCGTAATCATGGCGTCCAACACTCGGCCATCGGCCGTTCGCACCGCCGCCGCGCACGTGGCGCTCAGCGACCGCCCCGCCGCGTCCACCACCGTCCTGTTCTGGATCATCGTGGCCGTCACGGTGGCGGCCGACTTCGTCACCAAGGCGCTCGCGGTCGAACATCTGGTACCGCGGCACATGCCGCATCGCATCATCGGCGATGTGGTGCGCTTCACGCTGTCGTACAACCCTGGCGCCGCGTTCGGCATGCATCTGGGCCCCGGCTCGCGGTGGATCTTCGCCGTGCTCAGCATCGTCATCGTCGTCGTGCTGCTGCGGGCCACCAGTGATCTCACGCGCACCTCGCGGCTGGCCGCCCTTGGCGTACCGGTCATCGTGGGTGGCGCCATCGGCAACCTGCTCGATCGCATACGCCTGCGCGAAGGCGTGGTGGACTTCATCGACATCGGGATCGGCACGACGCGCTTCTGGACCTTCAACGTGGCCGACACCGCGGTCACGATTGGGGCGGCGTGCCTGGTCATTGCCCTGTGGCAGGAAGATCAGGCGCTCCTGGCGGCCGCCAAGGCCCAGCCGCAGCCACCCGACGGCCCCTCCGCGTGAGCGCGGAGCGCACCTGTCAGATCACGGTGCCCGACGACGCCGGTGAGCGGCTCGATCTGCTCGTGGCGCGCGGCGCCGGGGTGTCGCGCACGCAGGCCGCGACGCTGATCGCCAACGGCCACGTGCTCGTGAACGGGACGCGGGCCAAGGCCAGCTATCGCACCGAAAAAGGGGATCGCGTGGACGTGGTGGTGCCGCCGCCGCCCGGCCGTGAGATCGTCCCCGAGCAAATCCCGCTCGATATCGTGTTCGAGGACGAGCACCTCCTCGTGGTGAACAAGCCGGCCGGGATGGTCGTGCACCCCGCTCCGGGCAACTGGTCGGGCACCCTGGTGAATGCCCTCGTCGGACGGGGCGAGCCGCTGGCGGAGGGGGGCGGGGAAGACCGGGCAGGATTGGTGCACCGCCTCGACAAGGACACCTCGGGATTGCTGGTCGTGGCGAAAACCGACGCCGCCCACCGCCTCCTCAGTACCGCCCTCGCCGCCCGGCAGGTCACCCGCCGTTACGTGGCGGTCTGTTGGGGGCACCTCAGCGGCGATACCCTTACCGTCGACCAGCCCATCGCGCGGGATCCGCGAGACCGGACCCGCATGGCAATCGTCCCTGGGGGGAAGGCCGCCCGCACGGATTTCGTCCGACTGGCACGCTTCGACAGTGTGGACCTGTTGCGCGCCCACTTGCACAGTGGACGTACCCACCAGATCCGCGTGCACTTGTCGAGTGTGGGACACCCGGTGATCGGCGACGATGTCTACGGCGGGGGTGGCGGGCGCAAGCTGGCCGCCCTACCGCCGCGTCGTCACTTCCTCCACGCCGCGTGGCTGCGCTTCAGGCACCCCATCTCCGGCCACGTGATCGATCTCCGCTCGCCGCTGCCCCCCGACCTGCGCCAGTCGCTGGCCACCCTCAGCGACACGCCGGAGCTCGCCACGCATCAGGACCCGCTCGATGTCTTCGGATTCTATCGGACCACTGCCGACCCCCCAGCTGCCCAACTCGCCGACGACTGATGCCGCCGAAGGCATGGAGGAGGCTCGCCCGCAGTGGCTGACCGTGACCTCCGGCGACGAGGTCTTCGGGATCCCGGTGGCCCAGGTGCGCGAGGTCGTCCGCCCCGGCGGGGTACGGCCCGTGCCAGGCACCCCGCCGCTGCAGGCCGGCATCGTGAACGTGCGGGGCGCCATCGTCACCGTGCTGGACCTGCAGGCGCTGCGAACCGGAGAGCGTGCCGTTACGCCGGGGTCGATCGTCCTCCTCCAGTACGGCGCCCGGCCGATCGGGCTTGCCGTGGACCGTGTCCTGGATGTGCGCACGGCCGCGCCGGAAGATCCGGACGGCCCCCCTGACGCCACCATCCTCGACGCGGTCGCGCTCTGTGCGCGGCATCTGCATTCAGCCGAGGGGAGAACACGGTGAGCAAGACGGTACTGATCTGCGACGACGCGATCTTCATGCGCACCATGGTGGGGGACATCCTCACCCAGGCGGGATTCGAGGTGGTCGGCGAAGCCGAGACCGGGATCCAGGCCGTGGAGAAGTACAAGCACCTGCGCCCGGACCTCGTCACCATGGACATCGTGATGCCCGACATGGGGGGCATCGATGCCGTGCGTGAGATCACCTCGCACGATCCGCACGCCCGCATCCTCATGTGCAGCGCCATGGGCCAGCAGGCGCTCGTGGTGGAGGCCATCCAGGCGGGCGCAAAGGACTTTGTGGTCAAGCCGTTCCAGCCCAGTCGGGTGCTGGAAGCGGTGAACCGCGTACTCGCCGCCTGACCCGGAGCATCCTGATGGACACGGCGCGCTACGCGGCCCTGTTTCAGGCCGAAGCGCGCGAACATCTGGCGGAGCTCGACGCGGCGCTGCTTGCGCTCGAGGAGGCTGGACGCACCGGGGCGAGCCCGCGCGACACGAGCGAGCTGGTGGCCACGCTCTTCCGCGGGATGCACACGATCAAGGGCATGGCCGGCTCGATGGGCTATGGCACCGTCGAGCGCCTGGCGCACGCTCTCGAATCGCGATGCGAGCCGGTGCGACGTGGCGATGAAGCGGTGCACGCCGATCTGCTGGCGCTGCTCTTCGAGGGCACCGACGTGCTGCGCACCGCGCTCGACGATGTGGCGCGCGGGGGGGAGACGGCGCCCGCAATGGTTGGCGGCCTGCTCGTGCGACTTCGCCCGCCGGTGTCGGTGCCGCTGGCACCCGACCCCACGAAAGACGCGCTGCCCCCGTCGGGGCCGCCCGTCGCCGCCGCCGCCGCTACGATTCGCCACCTCGATGTACTGCTGGTGGACGATTGCCCGCTCAAGGGCGTGCGCGCCATGCTGGTGCTCGCGAAGCTCGCCACGCTCGGGCAGATCCGTGCTACGCATCCGGAACCGCCGCGCTGGCAGGACGAGACGTTCGACGGCCGCTTTCGCATCGTCCTGGCCAGCCACGTCACCGATGAGGCACTCGAGCAGGCGGTGCGCAGCGTCGGCGAAGTGGCACAGGTGCACGTGCGCGTGCCGGCGGGAGCCACGCAGGCGGCGCAGCAGGGGGCACGCGCTGCCGCACCCGCGACGGCACGCACGGTGCGCATCGACGCCAGGCGCCTCGACACCCTGTTGGATCTTGCCGGGGAGCTGGTCATCACCCGCGATCGACTCCTGCGCGCCATCGAGGCCCTCGACCACCCCGATCGCGACGTGCTGCGCGCCGCGCGCGACGCCGCGCGCCTCGTGAGCGCCCTGCAGGACGAAGTGTTGCAGACGCGCCTTCTGCCGGTGGGCCAGGTGTTCGACCGCTTTCCCCGCCTGGTCCGCGACGTGAGTCACGAACTGGGCAAGGAGGTCGCCTTCACCATGGAGGGGCGGGAAATCGAGCTCGATCGGTCGCTGCTGGAGGCCATCGGCGATCCCCTGCTGCACCTGCTGCGAAACGCGCTCGACCACGGCATCGAAGACCCGGCCGCGCGAGTGGCGGCCGGCAAGACGGCTCGTGGTGAGCTCACGCTGCGCGCGGTGCGCGATCGCGCCAGCGTGATCATTCAGGTGCAGGATGACGGACGCGGTATCGACCGGCGCGCGGTGCTGGAACGGGCGAGAGCGCAGGGGCTCGTTGCCGCCGAGGTGCAGCAGCTGGACGACGACGCGCTGTTGCGGATCATCGCGCATCCCGGTTTCTCCACGGCGCGCCGCGTGACGAGCCTCTCGGGACGTGGCGTGGGTGTGGATGTCGTGAACACGCGCGTGCGCGCCCTGGGGGGGCAGCTCGAGCTCGAGACCATTGAGGGCACCGGGACGGTGGTCACGCTGCGCCTGCCGGTCTCGCTCGCCATTGCCCGCGCGCTGCTCGTGGAGGTGGCCGGCTGCGCCTTCGCCCTCCCCGCCATCCATGTCACCGAAGCCACGGAGTATCACGAATCCCTGCGTGGGCATCACACGGAGCGCCCCACCGTCACCATTCGCGACGACCTCGTTCCGCTGGTGGCGCTCGATGAACTCTTCGGGCTCACTCGTTCGTCAACCCCCGAACGCCACGATGGCGCAGCCGGCGATCGGCATCTCGTCATCGTCGATTCCGGCGGTCGCCGCGCAGCGCTGCTGGTCGACACCCTGGTCGCCCAGCAGGACATCGTGGTCAAACCGCTCGACGTGGTGCACGGCGCGGCACCGTGGTTCAGCGGTGCCACCGTGCTTGGCGACGGCAGCCCGGCACTCATCATCGATGTGCCGAGCATCGTGTGACGGTGGCACACGGGGATGCATCTTTCAAGGCGGACGTGATCATGCAGCACAACGACATCAGCCAGGCGCGCGTCGGCGGGTCCTCCGTCGCGACGGCGGCCCCGGGACGCGCCGTGACCACGGCAACGCCCCGTGGCGGTGCCGCGTCGTTGTCGGCGCAACCCGCCACCCCGGTCCGCGCCCTCAAGAGCATTCAGCTCGATGCGCTGCGGGAGATCGCGAACATCGGCGCCGGCCACGCCGCCACCGCCCTCTCGCAGATGACAGGCAGCACCATCATGATCAAGGTGCCCGCCATCACCGTCGCGAGCCTGGAGGAGTTGCCCGCCCAGTTCTCGCCGCACGAGGAGCCTGTCGCGGCCGTCATGATGCACATGCTCGGCGATCTGTCGGGACGCACGTTGCTGGTGTTCCCCCAGCCCACCGTCATGCGGCTGGCCGAGATCATGTTGCGGCGCCCCGTGGGAAGCTCCGTCGCATTCAGTGAGCTCGAGTCCTCGGCCATCAAGGAAACGGGAAACATCCTCAGCGGGGCGTACCTGAATGCCCTCAGCGATTTCCTCGGCATGCTGCTGTTGCCGTCGCCGCCCACCCTCGTGATCGACATGTCGGCCGCGGTGCTCTCCAGCGCCGTCGGCGAATTCGCTCCCGACCCGGATGCGGTCCTGTGCGTGGAGAGCGAGTTCCTGCTGTGCGAGTCCGAGCTCACGCTGCGCGGGTACTTCCTCCTGCTGCCCGATCCGGTGTCGCTGCAGGTCATGTTGCGCGCCATTCGCCTGGCCTGACGGCGAGGCGCGGTCCCATGCAGGCGACTCCTGCCGGCTCCCCCACCGGGCTCTTGCGCGCCCTGGCCGAGCGGATCGATCCGCAGGACCCGGGGGCGTTCAACAACCTCGGCGTGCTGTATCACACCCGCGGGCTGCACGCGGAGGCGGTGGACGCGTTCCTCCGGGCGCTGGCGCTCGATCCGCGTCTGCGGGCCGCCGCGCGCAATCTGGAGATTGCCGCGAGGCAACCGGGGGCGTGCGATGCCCGGCTCGCCGCCGTGGAGGCGTGCATCGCCGACAATCCGCATGACCGCGCGGCACGGCGTGAGCGGGCCCGGCTCGTCCGTCTCCTCGGGCGCACCCACGAGGCCGTGCACCAGCTCGATGCACTGATCGCCGAGGACCCCGACGATGCCGACGCGCTGTTCGAACGCGGCCTCATCGAGCAGCGTGCCGGCGACCTGCGGCGGGCACAGCGATGGTTCGAGCGGGCCGTGAACGCCGGAGCCGTGGGCCATGCCCGGCTCCATCTCGCCGAGGTGCTGTATCAGCGGGGCCAGAACGAACAGGCACTCGCCGGTCTCGATGCGCTGGTGCACGAATTCCCCGACCAGGCCGACGCGCACCTGCTGCGTGGGTTCGTGCTGGGGGACATGGGTCATCACGAGTCGGCCAGCGACGCCGCCCGCCGTGCGGCGGAGCTCAATCCGGCGTTGGAAGCGCTCCAGGGGGATCTCGTCATCGAGGCCACGGAGGCGCATCACGACGCCGGGGCGGTCGGGGTGATGACCGTCGAAGCCGACGGCGCGCTCGCCCGCCACGGGCTGGGCCTCGCCTTCCGGCAGCGCGGGTACTTCCGCGAGGCGCGCGTGGAATTCGAACGGGCGCTGGCCCAGGGCGAGGATGTGCGCCTGGTGCAGCACGCCCTTGCCGAACTCGATCTGCTCGACGGCGACTCGGCGTCGGCCCGTGCGCGGTACGAGCGGCTGCTGGGCATGGAAGAAACCGCGCGTGGGTGGAACGAGCACGGCGTGGCCCTGCATCAGGCCGGGGAGGTCTCCGGTGCGGCCGAGAGCTACCGGCGCGCGCTGCGTATCGATCCACGCCACGCCCTCGCCTACAACAACCTCGGGGTGGCGCTCGCAGACCGCGGCGAAACACAGGCCGCGCGCGAGGCCTTCCAGCGCGCGGCGGAGCTCGATCCCTCACTGGTGCTGGCTCGGCTCAACCTGGCGCGCTGGTACGCCCGGCACGACGACACCGTGGCCGCACTGGCGCTGCTCCGCGAGTTGGCCGAGTTCCACCCCCGGGAGGCCGACGTGTGGCATGTGCTGGGGCGCGTGCTGGCGCAAACGGCACGCCTCGAGGAGGCACGCTCGGCGTTGGTCAAGGCCATCGAGGCGCGCCCGGCCCATGCGGAGGCGCGCTACGCTCTGGCCTGTGTCCTCGAGCACCTTGGCGACGGCGATGGTGCCGTGCGCGAAACGCAGCGCGCACTTGCGGCGGCCTCGGTGCACAGGGAGGACCGCCTCATGGTGGGAATCGCCTTGCAGCGCGAGTGCCCCGACGCCGTGGGCCCGGTGGATCTGCTGAGCAAGGTGGGCGGTACGCCCCTGGTGGGCGTGGCGATCGGCGACCGCGAGGTCGATGCGCTGCTCCCGGAGCGACCGCAGGACAGGCCCGCGCTGCCAACCGTGGGCGAACGCGCCCGCCGCCACTGCGACGCCGCCGATGACTACGGCGTGCGCGTCCTGCACGGCGAAGCGGTGGAGCGCTATCGCGCCGCGCGTGACCTGTTGGAGACGGTCCTCGACACCGATGCCGACGCGGCCAAGGCATCGGCGTCGTCGGAGGAGCACACTGTCTGGCGCGCGCTTTGGATGCGCGCCGCGCTGGGGGAGGCGCGCTCCGCGTGTCTGCTGGGTCGCGAGGCGGGCGCACTGCCGTTGCTGCGCCGACTGATGCGGCAGGGGAACGAGAGCGCCGACGTCCTCGTGTTGCTGGCGGCCTCGCTCACGGCGTTCGATGCGTCGGCCTATCGCGACGAGGCACGGAGTACGCTGCTCCGTGTCCTGCGGCGTGACGTGAACAGTGCGGCGCTGCTGCATTACGCCGGCGATGTGTCGGTGCGTCTGCGTGACGAACCGCTCGCGCTCGGCTTCTATCGTCGCGCGCTCGCGCACGACCCCACGCGCCCCACCCCGCGGGTGGCGATTGCCCGTCTGCTGCGTGACCGCGGCGATCTGCTTGCCGCACGTCTCGAGCTGGTGGCGGCGCTCGCCGCCGCGCCCGGTTGGCCCGACGCCGTTGTCGAGCTGGCCCGTGTGCATCGCGGCGCCGGCCGTCTGCCGGACGCGCGGACCGCACTGGTGGAGCATCTCATGGCCATACCCACCGACCTCGACGCGCTCGCGCTCCTGGCCGAGGTGTTGCAGGCCGAGGGACGACGGGCCGATGCGCGCGTGGCCGTGGATCGGGTGCTGCGCCACGACGCCGAACATCCGCAGGCCATGTGGATGGACGGCGTGCTGCTCGCCGAACAGTCCCGTCTGCGCGATGCGGTGGATCGCTGGGGTCGCCTCTCGCGGCTCAACGACGCGGAGCCGTGGAGCAGCCGCGCGCGCGCCGCGCTCGCGCGCAGTCCCCGCAGCACGGTGCCGACCGATTCCGAGGCGTTCGACATGTTCATCTTCGATGAGGCACGTGTCGGGCCGGTGCGGCGCGCCTCGCCCCCGGCGGTGCCGGTCATCGCGGCATTCGTGGCCTGAGGCGACATATGGCGCTCGAAGGACGACTCCGCGATCTGGCACTGACCGAGGTCCTGCAACTGCTGGCCCTGGGGCGAAAGACCGGTGTGCTGCATTGTGACGCACCGCTGCAGGGGCGCCGCGCGCAGTTGGCCTTCGAGGCCGGTGCGATCGTGGACGCCGAGGTGGTGGGAGCCGACCGCGTGCACGAGCTGGCCGCGCCGCGGCGCCGGGAGAGCGATCGCGCGGCCATGGAAGCGGCCGTGCAGGACGTGCTGCTCTGGCGCGACGGCACCTTCCGCTTCGCGCCCGCCCAACGGCCAGCGCACGCCAGCGCGGTCCGCCTCACGGTGGAGCCGCTGCTCATGGAAGCCGCCATGCGCGCCGAGGTGTGGCAGCACATCGAGGCCCGGGTGCCGCATGCGCGCGTCATTCCGGCATTCGTCGAGGTGGAACCGCAGCAGCTGCCGTTGCTGCGCCTGACGCCGCCCCAATGGGACATCCTCACGCGCGTCGATGGGCAGCGCGACCTCATGTCGCTGGCCGCCGTCATGCAGCGGGACGTCACGGATGTGGCCCTCCTCGTGCACGACCTGCTGGGGGCCGGGCTGCTCACGCTGCGCGAAGGTCAGACGGCGCCGCGGCGCAATCCCACGCCGCCGGCGATGGCGAGTATCCCCACCACCGCCGAGCAGCCCTCCCCCCCGCTCGTCTCCTCGCCGCCGGCCTCCACCGCGGCGGTGCCGACTCCCGTGCCGGTGACCGCGGAACTCTGGGTACCATCGGGCTCCTACATGGCCACCGTGGGGCCCGCGGAACCGGACGAAGACTCGCTCTTCGACCCGGTGGCACATGGCGTACTCAGTTCCGAAGGGCTGCCGCTGGCCGCTGCCCCGAGGCGGGCCGGCGGCATGACGTCGGTGGCGGTTGCGCCAGCGCCCGTTGAACCGTCCTTCCCGCAAGAGCAGCCGCCGGACGGCGCTCCGGTGCCTACCGACGGGCAGATCGGCCGTGCGCTGTGCCAGCAGGGAGATGCGCTGGCACGCGCCGGGGATTTGCGTGGGGCGATGGCGCACTGGAATGCCGCCCTGCAGTCGCCGGAACCGCCGCCCAACGCCGATCAGGTGCGTGAGGCCATCGGGCTGGCCGCTCGATTGCACGCGTTGTTGCACCCGTAGGGTACGGGGGCGATGGCGCACCGTCCACGGAGAGGACGCGCCGGTGCCTGCACCGGCGTGCGGCGACGAAGAGGAGCGGGCACATGCCCATTGTCGATCACGCCACGCGGCTGATCACCTGCAAGCTGGTCTATTACGGCCCCGGTCGGTCGGGAAAGACGACGAATCTCACCTACCTGCATTCGGCGCTGCCGAGCGGGCAGGTGGGATCGCTCACGTCGCTCGCCACGCGTCGTGATCGCACCCTCTTCTTCGATTATCTGCCGGTAGACCTCGGTACCGTGGGCGCGTACAAGGTGCGCTTCCAGTTGTATACCGTGCCCGGTCAGCCGTACTACAAGGCCATCCGGCAGCTGGTACTGCAGGGCGCCGACGGCGTCGCGTTCGTGGCCGACAGTCAGCGGCACCGGTGGGACGACAACATCGAAAGCCTGCAGGACATGCACGCGAACCTGGCCGAACACGGCGTGGACGCCCGGGCGCTGCCCATCGTGCTCCAGTACAACAAGCAGGACCTGCCGCCGTCGCTCGCGACCAGTGTGGCCGAGCTGTCGGCGGCGATCAACTTCCGCGCCGTCCCCGAATACGCGGCCGATGCGCTGAACGGCGTGGGGGTGTTCGACACGCTGCGGGCGCTGGGGCGCACCGTGTTGCGGCGGCTGGGCGCGGAAGACGGGACCGCGGCCGGTCAGCGGGCCAACGCGGCCTTCCGCACACCGGTGTATGCGCCCGCACTGGAAGCCCCGATGGTGCAGGGGGTCCTCACTGGCGCCGGAGTCGCCGCGTGACCAGCAGCATGGATCGCTCCCTGCGATTCGACACATATGTGGTGGGCGCCTCGAACCGGTTGGCTGTCTCGGCGGCTCGCGCGGTGGCGGACGCCCCCGGGCAGGCCTACAACCCGCTCTTCATCTACGGGGGGTCGGGGCTTGGCAAGACGCATCTCGTCGCGGCCATCGCCCATCGTGTCCGCGAGGTGCAACCGGCGCTCCGTGTGCGCTGCTCGTCGGGTGAAGAAGTCGCCGAACTGCTGCACCGCGCCGTGGCATCGGGACAGCCGCAGCTGTTGCTCGAGCCATTCGCGCAGACGGATCTGCTCATCCTCGATGATGTGCAGTTCCTGACCGGTCAGCAGGAGACGCAGAGTGAACTGCGGCGGCTGCTCAACGTGCTGCTCGGCGGTGGCCAGCAGCTGGTCCTCACGAGCGATCGCCAGCCATCGGAGATCCCCGATGTCGACCAGCGCCTCCTCTCGCGGCTGTCGGGCGGGCTCGTGGTGGATGTGGGGGCGCCCGACTTCGAAATGCGTCTCGCCATTCTTCGCAATGTCGTGGCAGACCGCTCCCTCTCCTTCGCCGATGGGGTGCTCGACGAGGTGGCGCGCCTCCCGTTCGGCAACGTGCGGGAGCTCAAGGGAGCGCTCAACAAGCTCACGGCCTACCAGCAGCTGGATGGCCGACCGGTCGCCTCCGACGAAGTGCGCGCCGTGCTTGGCGTGCATGCGGCACCCACCGCCCCGTCCACCCCCGAGCGCATTCGGGCCATCATTCCCAGCGGCGCGGACTATGAGGGCTTCCTGGCCGATGTGCTGATGGAAGTGGAAACGCGTGTCGAACCCTGGCGCGTGCGCATTGGCGAGGCCATCGGCACCTATCGCGCCGACGGCTGGAACGTGGGGGTCCTCGAGCGGGCGTTGCAGGCGCCCCAGCCCATTGATGCCGAGGGGTTGCTGCGCGCCTATGCCGCCGCCGTCGATCATCTGCGTGGCCTCGAGGTGCAGGCGGTCGCCATCGCGCCGGGGTTGCGTGGTCATGGCGCCTTTCGCAACGTGGAGGCCATTCCGGCCGCCGAGCAGCTGCTGCAGCACACCATTGCCGCCGCGTTGCCGCTGCCGCCGCCCTCACCGGGTTTCACCCGGGCCGCCATTCAGGTGGGAGCCGAAAACCAGCTGGCCGTGCGCGCCATCGATGCGGTCATCGACGCGCCGGGCGCCGGCTACAATCCGCTGTTCCTGCACGGGCCCGCCGGCAGCGGCAAGACGCACTGCGCGCACGCCATTGGCAACGCGGTGAAGGCCCGGTGGCCGGGCAAACAGGTAGCGTGCCTGCCGGCGCGGCAGTTCGTCGAGGAATACATCGCCGCGATGCAGGAGGGCGGCGTGGAGCGTTGGCGGGTGCGCTACCGGCACGCCGATGTCCTCATTCTCGACGACGTGCAGGAGCTGGAAGGGAAGGAGCGCACGCAGGACGAGCTGTTCCACCTCTTCAACCTGCTGGTGGGCCGCGGGGGGCAGGTCGTGCTCACCAGCTCCCGCCCGCCCAAGGAGATGCTCGGGCTGGCGGACCGGCTGCGATCGCGCTTCGAAGGCGGGCTCGTGGTCCTGCTCGCGGCGCGCGAGCGACTGCGCCTCGACCAGTTGGCCGGCCTCGAACCCGGAGAGCGCGACCGGTTCTTCGAAGACGGGGAGAAGACCATGTGGCGCTGGCCGGAGCTCGGCGGTCGCCTCATCGAGGAGTACCGGTAATGGCCATTCACGGCAACCTGAGCGAGGCCAGTCTCGCCGACGTCCTCCAGCTCCTCTCCCTGGGGCAGAAGACGGGGTGCCTCAGCATCGCGCGCGATGGGAGCTTCGGCACCGTCCACTTCGCCGACGGGCGCGTGGTGTACGCCTCCATCGTCAATCGGCGCGACCGCCTGGGTGATCGGCTCGTGCGCCTCGGTGCCGTTGCCCCCGACGAACTCGCGCGGCTCGCCGCCCAGCGGCAGGTGCAGGACGACCGCGATCTGGCCAAGGCGCTGCTCGCCACCGAGCTGGTGGATCATGACCTGTTGGGGCAGCTGTTCCGGACGCAGGTCGAGGAAGTGGTCTACCACCTCTTTGGCTGGACGCAGGGCACCTTCACCTTCGAGCCCGACGACGACACGTCGCCTGAGGCGCCCCTCGTCTCCATCAGTGCCGACGCCCTGCTGCTGGAAGGGGCGCGCCGCATCGACGAATGGTCGCTGATCGAAAAGAAGATTCCGTCCTTCGACCTCATCTTCGAGGTCGACCGCTCGCGTGTCAGCGCGCACGAGGCGTCGCTCTCGCCGGCGCAGGAGCGCCTTGCCGCCCTGCTCGACGGAACGCACGACGTCCACGCGCTCATCGAACGCTCCGGCCTGAGTGAGTTCGATGTGGGCAAGGCGCTGTACGGACTCGTGACCACCGGCTATGCGCAGCGGGTGGGGCGCAGCTCGGCCCGTCGCCAACCGCCCCCCGAGAGCCGCGTGGCCGAACATCGCAACCTCGGTATCGCGTTCTATCGCACCGGCATGCTCGATGAGGCGTCGCGCGAGTTTCGCCGCGTCCTCGAGCTGCGCGAGTCCGATGGCATCTCCCGCTTTCACCTGGGGCTGGTGCACGCCCGCCGCGGGGAATGGGCCGACGCGGCGTCCACGTTCGCGCGGGCGGCCCAGGAGCCGGAGGCACCGTCGGCGGTGTGGCACAACCTGGCCTTCGCCCTCGAGCAGACCGGTGACCGCGCCGGCGCCTCGCGCGCCCTCGACGAGGCGGTGCGTCGTGCCGGGTCGCTCCCCGACCCGCGGCTCGCCCTGTCCCGGGCCGACATGGCGCTGCGTGACGGCGATCTCGCCGCCGCCGAAGTGTTGCTGGCGACCGCGCGAGCCCAGTGGGGCGCTCGCCAGCCCTCGGCCGCGTGGTTCCACACCGCCGGTCTGGCCGCGGCGCTTGCCGGCGACAGTCGCCGGGCGGTCGCCCTGCTTGAGGAAGGGCTGGCGGTGTACCCGCACGCCGTGCCGCTGCACAACAACCTCGCGGTGGTGCACGAGCGGCGCGGCAGCTACGAACTGGCCGCGCGGACGCTCGAACACGCGCTGCTGGAGGACGCCAACTGTCCGCACCTGCACAAGAACCTGGGCGACTACCTCTACCGCGCGCAGCGCTACGACGAGGCATGCGACGCGTTCGTCCGGGTGGTGCGCCTGGCGCCGTTGCACGGCCCCGATGTGTACCTCAAGCTGGGGAACATTCACTACCGGCGAGGGGCGCTCGACGACGCCCGTCTGGCGTGGGAGCAGGCGCTGGCGCTCGAGCCCGGCAATCGGATCGTCATGGCCAATCTGGCAGCCATGCTGCCGGCGGCCGACCAGGTCTTCCCCGAGCCGTCCGCCACGCCGTCCGTCGTGAACGAGGCGGTGCTGGCCGCGCACGGAGCGGACGCATGAACGTGCTCGCGGCGCCCGTCGTGGTTGGCATCGCCGACATCGAGGTGGGGCAGGGCGAGCTCACGCTCGTCACCACCGGCCTGGGCAGCTGCGTCGCCGTGGCCCTGTACGACGCCACCGACCGGGTGGGCGCGCTGGCGCATGTGCTCCTGCCGCACGCGGCCCTGTCATCCCGTCCCCCGCGACCCGGCAAGTTTCCGTCCACGGCCGTGCCGGCCATGCTGGAGCGCATGCGTGCCTGCGGTGCGCGCGGCGAGATCAAGGCGCGGCTCATTGGTGGTGCCTCCATGTTCGGCCCGCTCCTCCCGGCCGGGGCCATGGGACTCGGCGTGCGCAACGTGAAGGCGGCGCGCCAGGCGTGCGCCGCGCACGACGTGCCCATCGTGGGGGAGGCAGTGGGGGGCGCCATGGGGCGTTCGCTGACCTTCGACGTGGCCACCGGCCGCATCGTCGTGCGCAGCGTGCGGGGCGACGATGTCGAGCTCTGACCAGCCGGTCGGCCCCGCGGGCCCGCGGGGCACGCGTCCGACGCGCGTGCTCGTCGTCGACGACAGCGCCTTCATGCGGAAGCTCGTGAGTGAAGTGGTGGAGTCCACAGGCGAGTTCACCGTGGTCGGCACGGCCCGGGACGGCCGGGATGCCGTACGGCAGGTCGCGGCGCTCGACCCGGATATCGTCACGCTCGACGTCGACATGCCGGCCTTGAACGGCCTCGCGGCGCTCGAGTTCATCATGCGCGATCATCCACGCCCGGTGGTGATGCTGAGTGCCGGCGGCACCGACGGCGGCGCCGACGCCACGCTGCGCGCCCTCGAACGGGGGGCCGTGGATTTCGTGCGCAAACCGTCGGGGGCCATCAGCCTCGATCTCGACACGGTACGCGATCATCTCCTGCAGGCGCTGCGCGCCAGCGTTGAGGTGCAGGTGGCCGCGCACCCGGTGCTGACGGCGGGGCAGCTGCCCGTACCGCCGCGCGCGGTCCCACGGCAGGTGCCGCTGGCCGGTGCGCCCTCGCGGGTGGTGTGCATCGCGGCCTCGACCGGGGGACCGGCAGCGCTCTCGCAGCTGCTCCCGGCCTTGCCTGCGTGGCCCGACACGGCGGTGCTCGTGGTGCAGCACATGCCGCCGGGCTTTACCGCCAGCCTGGCCAGACGGCTCGACGCCGCGTCGGCGCTCACGGTACACGAGGCCGGTGACAGCGAACCGCTGCGGGCCGGGCACGCCTACATCGCGCCGGGCGGGCGGCACGTGCGGCTGCAGGGGCCACGCGAAGTGCCGCACCTGCGGCTGGGTGACGATCCGGCGCAATGGGGAGTACGCCCCGCCGCCGATCCCCTGTTCGTGTCGGTCGCCCAGGTGTACGGCTCCCAGACGGTCGCCGTGGTGCTCACCGGGATGGGGTGCGACGCTGCCGAAGGGGCGCGGGCCATTCGCGCCGCAGGCGGGCGCGTGGTCGTGCAGGACCGCGTCACCTCCGTGGTGCCGGGGATGCCGGAAGCGGCACTGCGGGCCAGCGGCGCCGACGCGGTCGTCCCGCTCAACGAACTGGCCTCCGTCATCGCGGCGCAGGTTGGCGCGCTCGCGCGTCGCCCGGCGCTGCGGGAATCGGCATGAAGCGCCCCGCGTGACGACGATGTTCCGCTCGGTCATCGCCACCACCGCGCGCCATCGTGCCCGACCCGTCGTCGAGCGCAGCACCGTCGTGATGGCCCAGCACGGCCCGTTTCGCCTGGCCATCCCGGTGGAGTGCGTGCTGCGCGTCGAGCGAGCCACCACCGCCTCCGCGCTTGTCCCGTTCGGCGGCACGCTGCTTCCCGTGCACGCCCTCGCCATTGGCGAGGAGGCCGGTGGGGGACACACTCGCCGTCCAGATGATCGGCTGCTCCTTCTGCGGGCCCATGCCGCGGCACCGCCGCATCTGGCCGGTCTCGTGCACGCCGTGCTCGACGTGGTCGCCGTGGAAACGGCGCTCGTGCGGCCACGCGCAATGCTCGGGGAGGAGGTCCCCGCGCATCCGGCCGTTTGCGGTATGTTCACTCGCATGGATTCCCCTGTCTGGGTCATCGATCCCGCCCGCTTCCCACAGCCCGCATGAATGGGATGTCACCTGCCGCGCCCGATCGTGCGGCCGCGGCGCCAACGGCCGCCGAACTGGACACGCAACTGCAGCAGTTGCAGGCCGCGCTCACTGAGGCGGCGGGGCGCCACGCGGCAAGCCCGCTGGACGCGGCCGAACGGGAGGCGCTCAAGCAGCAGATCATTGCCCTCTTCCGTGAAGCCGATGCGGCGCTGCACCGGGCCAGCGCGCGCAAGGAGGCGGTGAAGCGGCTGGCCGAGCAGTGGAAGCAGTTCGAGGGACGCCCCCAGGTGCGCACGGCGACGCCCGGGTCATCGGCCCGGGTCGATCATCTCGGGGCCTCCACCTTCGTCGAGAAGGGATGGTCGAGACTGTCGCTGCTCGAACTCGAGGGGGCCGAGGCGGCCTTTCGCCGGGCACTCGAGCTGGCCCCCGGCCATGTGGAGGCGGAGACCCTGCTGTCGTGGGCGCTCATGCTGCGTGACGCGCATGACGAGGCAATGCAGGTGCTGCGGGGCGTCCTGCAGCGCGAACCGCAGTATCCGTTGGCGCACGTGAACGTCGGCTACATTTGCCTCCGCAAGGGGATTCATGGCGAGGCCATCGAGCACCTGACGTCGGTCATTCGTGCCGATCTCGATCGCCGCGCCGTACTCTACGCGCACCTGTACCTCGGCATGGCCTATCGCGAGCGCGAGATGTACGACGATGCCGAGGGATTCTTCCGCAAGGCACTTGAACTCGGACCCAACCTGCTCCAGGCGTGGTACGAACTGGGCAGGTGCTACTGGTTCGCTGGCCGGCATGGCGATGCGTGCCTGGCGTGGAAAACCGGAAGCAAGGCCAACAAGTTCAGTCCATGGGGCAAACGCTGCGCGGAAGTGCTGGACATGGTGGAGCAGGGGGGAACGCCGCCGCGCGACGGGTGAGCGGGCATCCGCTGCGGCGCCGGCTGGCGGCGGCGGTCCTGCGCCTGACGGTCCTGTCGGCGGTCCTGTTCCGTTCCTCGGCGTTGGCGCAGGGAGGGCCGCGCGACCCTGGCGTGCGGCTCGATGCGGGGCGCTTCACCATCGTGGCCGAGCGGGAGGACGAACGTCTGGCCCGCGCACTGCTGGCCGAGGCGCAGCGGCGCGACACGTTCCCCGGGTTGCCGCGGCCTCGGCAGCAGGTACTCATCGCCATCGCCCCCGACGCGGCCCGACTGCGGGCCTGGGTCGGTCCCCACGCGCCCGAATGGGGCGCCGCCTTTGCGTTCCCGGACCAGCGCCGGATTGTCATGCAAGGCCGCGGGGCAGGCTCCGATGCCGGTGATCCGCGTGTGGTGCTGCGTCACGAACTGGCCCATCTCGCCCTGCACGAGGCGTTGGGGCCGCTGCCCCCACGCTGGTTCGACGAGGGCTATGCCAGCTTCGCCGCCGGGGAGTGGACGCGCGAACAGGCTTTCGAGACCTCGCTCGGCATGGTGTGGCGAACCCTGCCTACGCTCGAGGCCCTCGAGCGCGGCTTTGTCCGTGGCGGCATGGAAGCGTCGTGGAGCTATGCCATGGCGCACCGCGTGGTGAGCGAGCTGGACGCACTGGGCGGCGACGCCGGCCTCGGCAACTTCCTGACGTACTGGAAACAGAGCGGCTCGTTCGAGCGGGCGGTGCGCACCGCGTACGGCATGACCGGCGAGGCGTTCGAGAACCACTGGCGCGCGCAAACGCGCACGCGCTACGGCGCCCTCGCCTTCGTGACGAACGTCTCGGCCGCCGTCGGGCTGTTTTCGCTGGTGCTCGTGCCGCTGTTCATGATCCGCCGGCGCCGCGATCGCCGGAAGCTGGAGGCCATGCGCGCCGCCGACGCGCTGCAGGAGGCGGCCGCGCGGGAAAGTGCGCTGCAGGCCATCCTCGACGGCGGCGTGTCGGAGGCGGAGTCCCGGGTGACGCCGTGAGCCACGGCTGGGTTGTGGGGCAACCCCCGCCGCCGGGGCACGGCTCGCTGCCGTCCCTTGTGGCGCCTCCCGCTGCGCCCTAATCTCCCCGGTATGACCACGAACGACACCTCGCGCTCGCGCCCCCTGCTGTACTGGGGCCTGGCTGCCGCCTCGCTTCTGTTCGGTTACGTCGACCTTGCCCGCGGTGGCGAAACCGTTGCGCCGATCCTGCTGGTGCTGGGATATGTGGTCCTGGTGCCGCTGGCGATCCTGAAGGGGTGAGATCGCCGCACGGATGTTCCACTTTGTGGCAGGGACAAGATCCCGCTCAACGTGACAATCCGGTTAAAGTTCTGCCTTCCCGGGAACAGCGCCCCACCCTTGATGTAGTTTGGCTACAGCAAGCGGTCGCGACGGGGCGTAAAGCGGGCGAATAGCTCAGCTGGTTAGAGCACCTGTCTTACACACAGGGGGTCGGGGGTTCGAATCCCTCTTCGCCCATCCCACCAAGACCGACGGCCGCAGCTTGCCGGCGGATCGCGGCGGCCGCAGTTTCTTCGACTTACCCCCAGACCCGCGTGGCTTCGCACAGTCAACGGGTTGCGACATCCCCCCGGGGTTCCCGGGTCCACGGCTCAGGTGCGGAGGTTACGACATTGATGTCACGGCATTTCCAGGCGATCGCAGGGATTGGTTTGGCCCTCGGTGGCACCCTCGTGCCCTCGACGGCTTCGGCCCAGTACAACCGGGTCCCCGATCCGAACGCGAAGCGCGTCATGGTTGCGGTGTTCCGCAGCGGCGACAAGGGCCTGGGGGTGCAGGCCGCCGACGCGGTGCGCTCGCGCATGGGGAGCGAGTTCCCGTTCAAGCAGGTGTATGTGCTGCCCAAGCAGGACATCACCGCCACGCTCGAGGCGTCCGGGTTCCCCGTTACCGAGGCGCTCGAACCGCATGACCAGAAGGCGCTGGCAACCCTGCTGCGCGCCGACGAATACATCACCGGCATCGCCTCCAAGACGCCCACGGGCGTCAAGGTCGAGGCGTACCTGGTGCTCGCCCGCGACAACGCGCTCGTGCAGCCGCTCGGCACCTACGACGTGAAGGGTATGGGCGACGCGTCGAGCGGTATCGCCAAGGAGCTCAAGGAAGCGCGCAAGCAGCTCGAGTTCGAGCAGAAGTGCATCAACGCGGCGCGGCAGCAGCAGTACGATGCGGCCATCGCGGCAGCCAAGGAGGGCATTGCGGCCTATCCCAAGGCCACCCTGGCGCGCATCTGCTGGGCCAACGTGCTCGTCACGCAAAAGGCACCCGCGGCCCAGCAGCTGGAGCTGGCCAAGGAGATCGTGAACCTCGATCCCAAGAGCCGTCCGGGCCTTGCCATTCTCGCTCAGAGCTATCGCGACACCAACCAGGGCGACTCGGCCGTCGTGACGCTCACGCGTCTGTTGGCCACCGACCCCAAGAATCCGCGCCTCCAGAAGGACGTGGTGGAAGCCATTGCCGCCCTGGCCAACCCGGCGGTCGCCAAGCCCGTGATCGACGAAGCGGTGCAGGCCAACCCGGGCGACCCGGAGCTGCTCAAGCTGCGCTGGCTCATCCTGCTCTCCACCAAGGACTACAAGCAGGCGTTCGAACAGGGTGACGAGCTCATCAAGCTCGACACGGCCTTCGCGGACACGACCTACTTCATCCGGACCGCCCGTGCCTACGCCGCCGACAGCCAGTTCCAGAAGGCGGCGGAGACGGCCTCGAAGGGCATCGCGAAGTTCCCCGCCAACGGCTCGCTCGTCTACGAGCAGATCGTGGGGCTGCGTGCCGCCGGCCAGAACCAGCAGGCCCTCGAAGCGCTCGACAAGGCGCTGGCCGCCAAGATGCCGGTCGAGAACGCCCAGACGCTGCGCATCACGCTGCTGAAGGACCTGGGCAAGGGTGACGAAGTACTGCCCGCCATCAAGGCGGCCATCGCCGCGGGCGATACCACCACGAACCTGCGCCTGCTCGCCCTCCAGGCAGCCAATGACGCCTACAAGAAGGCCGCGGCGTCCAAGTCGACCGAGGACTTCACCGCCGCGGTGGACGTGCTCAAGTACGCCGACTCGGTCGCGCCCAACAACCTGAAGGCGCAGTCGCAGTTCCTGTTGGGGGCCACGTACGTGGCGTTCGGCCAGGCCAAGCTCACGGCCGCGCAGCAGAGCAAGCAGTGTGCGCCGGCCAAGGAAGCCAAGGATCTCTTCGTCGAAGCGCAGATTCTGCTGCCGAGAGGTGGCTCGTTCTCGCCCGATGCCATGCGGCAGCTCATGGGCGCCGTCATGCAGCTCGATCCGTACGCCGACCAGCTCATCAAGGCGATCTGCAAGTAACCGCAGCGCACGCAGTACCCGCGGGCCCGCCGTCCTCGTGACGGCGGGCCCGCAGACGTTTTGCCCCGGTCGGGAAGGGGGCAACCGAGGGGCATCACATCCGTGCGGATGCACGGGTAATGCACATTGTTGCGCCTGTCATCGTCTGTTGACGCTGCTGTCCGCATCTCACTATCATGCCCCGTTGCGACGCCCCTCCACGCGCCACCGTGGCGCCTCTGCCGCTCTCATGAAGCGCCTGTTCGTCTGCCCCATCTGCGCGTGAGCCCCTTCCGTACGCTGACCGCCAGCCGCGTCGGCGCGTATCACGTGCCCGTGCTCCTGCCGGAAATCGTGGCGCTGCTTGCCGGCGCCTCCACGGTGCTCGATTGCACGCTCGGGGGCGGCGGGCACTCCGCGGCGTTTCTCGAACGAGGGATGCGCGTCACCGGCGTCGATCGTGATCCGCGTGCCCTCGCGGCCGCGCGCGAGCGCCTCGCCGAGTTCGAGCGCTCCGGGCAGTTTCGCGCACTCCTTGGCAACTACGCCGACGTGAGCGGAGCAGGGCTGGCCTATTCCGAGCGGTTCGATGGCATTCTGCTCGACCTCGGCGTGTCGTCGCATCAGTTCGACGATCTGACGCGGGGATTCACGTTTCGTGAAGGCGCGCCCCTCGACATGCGCATGGGCACCGATGCCGATCTCGACGCCGCCGAGTTGCTCAACTCCATCGACGAGGTCGACCTGTCGGCGCTGCTGCGCGCCTACGCGGACGAACCACGAGCCGCGCGACTGGCGCGGGAGATCATCCGGCGCCGAGAACGACGGCCCTTGGCCACGGCCGATGATCTGGTCGATGCCATTCGCGCCGTGCTGGGGCCGCGCAGTGGCGCGCCCGATTTCGCCCGCATCTTTCAGGCGGTGCGCATCGCCGTCAATGACGAGCTGGACGGCCTGGAGCGCGCACTGCCGGCGCTGCGTGACCGCCTCACGCCCGGCGGGGTGCTGGCGATCATCTCGTATCACAGCGGCGAAGACCGGCTCGTGAAGAACGCGTTTCGTGAGTGGAGTACCGCCTGCGTCTGCCCGCCGAAGCAGATGGTCTGTACCTGCCGCGGGGCACCGCTGGGCGAAACGCTCACCAAGCGCCCCATCAATGCCGGCGAGGCCGAAGTGGAGGCCAACTCGCGGGCGCGCAGCGCCCGACTGCGCGCGTGGAGGCGCGCGCCGTGATGGCCACCGCCACGCGCCGACGTCGCACGCCCCTCAAGGGGCGCGCCGTGGTGGCACTGGGACTCGCCCTGTTTCTGGCGGTCTCGACCACCGTGGTGTGGCGACGCTCCACGGGGGTGCGCACGCTCACGCGGATCCAGCGGTTGCAGGAGGAGCGGCGCTCGCTCATGGCGCAGGAGAAGTATCTCGAGAGTCAGCTGCGTCGCGCCACGAGCCGGCGCACCGTGGTGCAGGAAGCGCAGCGTCGCTTGGGCATGGTCCGCCCCGGCGAGGCGCAGACACGATTCATCGCGCTGCCCGTGGCCGCCGACCGGCGTGTCACCGATGTCGAAATCATCGACAGCGTGCCGCCGCAATGATCGGTCCGTTCTCGGGGCGAAGCGATGCGCGTCCCGCCCCCTCCGTTCCCGGTTCGCGGGCGCCGCTGGCGGGGGCCGCCGCCGATGGCGAATCGCAGGGCCCGGCCATCAGCCACGCCCGGGCTTCGGTGGTGCACATCAGCCTGGTCCTGTTTGCGGCGGCGGTCGTCGCGAAGTCGGCGCAGCTGCAGATCGTGGCGCACGAGCGCTGGCGGAAAGAGGCGGAACGCCAGCATGTCGTGGATGTGCAGGTGCTGCCGCCGCGTGGGGCCATCCTCGATGCCACCGGGACCGTGCTGGTCGAGACGCGCGAGGAGGTGCAGATCATCGTCGAACCGCACAAGCTGGGGCTCACCCGGCGCAAGGGCGTCGATGGCACGGTGCGAACCGTCGACTCGCGTGTTGCGCTCCGCAAGGCGTTCAAGGAGCTGCGGGTTCCCGACAAGTGGGTCAAGCGCGCCTTCAATCGCCGCGAGTACAAGTGGGTCGAGCTGCCCATGCGCTTCGCTCCCTCGGACGTGGCGCGGCTCAAGGGGCTCAACGGCATCCGGCTGCGCCCGCGACTGGAACGGGTGAACTCCACGCCCGAGGGATTGCGCGGCATCGTCGGGCTGGCCACGGCGAGCGGCGGGGCGATCAGCGGCATCGAGCGCGAACTCGATCATCTGCTGCGGGGGGAGGCCGGGCGTGATCCGCTCGTGAAGGATGGACGAGGCGGGCGACTGGGCTCTCCCATGCTCACGCCCGTGGCGGCACGGCCGGGGAACAATGTCGTGCTCACCATCAATCAGCAGCTGCAGGAAATCGCCGAAGAGGCGCTGGCCAACGCGCAGCAGCGTACGCGTGCCAGCGGCGGCGATGTGCTCATCCTCGACCCGCGTGACGGGGCGGTGCTGGCCATTGCCGGCGCCCGCAACGGCAAGGCCACCACCGGGAACGGCCTCACCGAGGCGTTCGAACCGGGGTCCGTGATGAAGCCGTTCATCATTGCCCGGCTCCTCGATCTCAAGCGCCTCACCCCCGACCAGCAGTTCAACACCTTCAACGGACGCTGGAAGTACGGCACCCTCAAGACCTACCAGGACACCCACGAAGCGGCGCAGATGTCCGTGCGCGACATCGTGCGTTTCTCGAGCAACATCGGGACGGTGCAGGCCGCGCTCAGGCTCAGCGACGCCGAGGAGTACGAGGCCCTGCGCGATTTCGGCTTCGGGGTCCCGACCGGAGTGTCGTACCCGTCGGAATCGCGTGGCAGCCTGCGCCTGCCACCGTACTCCGACCTCGATCATGCCCAGATGTCGATCGGGTACGCGATGAACGCCACGCCGCTGCAGATCGCTGCCGCCTATGCCGCCATCGCGAATGGCGGCGAACTGCTGCAGCCGTCCCTCGTGCGGGAAGTGCGTGACACCGAGGGCGCGGTGCTCTACCGGCACACGCGTACCGTCGTGCGGCGCGTGCTCTCCCAGGAGGTGTCGGCGCTGATGCGCGAGATGCTCAAGAGCGTGGTGGACAGCGGCACCTCCACCGCCGCCGACTTGCAGACCTTCGATGTGGGGGGCAAGTCCGGTACGGCGCGACGCGTGCGCGACAATGGCCGCGGGTACGACATCGGCAGGTACAACTCGAGCTTCGCCGGGATGTTCCCCGTCGACAACCCGCAGTACGTCATCGTGGCCCGCCTGATCGATCCGCAGGGTACCTACTACGGCGGGCTGGTGTCGGGCACCATGGTGAGCGACCTGTTGCAGTCGGCCATCTCCACGCGCAACGCCTCGCTCGATCGCGCCGAACTCGCCCGCATTGCCCGACCCATGGTGGCACCGGCGCCCAAGGCCCTCACGCCGGCGCAGCAGGTGGCGGCCCAGCGGGATTCCGCCCGCTTCGATTCACTGCGCGCCCCGGAGCCGCCCAAGGCGGAGCCCGTACCCATGCCCTCGCGTATCGTGGTCGAATTGCCATTCGCGGCGCCGCGCGAATCGCGGCGCACACCGTCACCGGCCGTGCGCCCCGTGCCATCGGTCTACGGTCTCACGGCACGACAGGCGGCGCGCACACTGTATGCCGCCGGCTTCCAGGTGAACCTCGTGGACGGCACGCACGTGCGCACCCGTCCCGCCGCCGGTGTCGTGGTGCGCACCGGCTCCACCGTGCAACTGGAATCGCCCCGATGACTGCTTCCCGTCCGCCGGCCGTGCCGGTGGCGCTGCTGGTCGACACGCTGCGGGAGGCCGGGCTGCTGGTCGGCACGTCGCCGCTGCTCCCCGAGGTGCTGCACGACCTGGTCGACGACAGTCGGCGGGTAACACCCGGTGCAGCCTTTGTGGCCGTACGCGGGGCGGCGCAGGACGGGCACGCCTGGTTGGCCGCCGCGCAGGCGGCGGGGGCCACGCTGGCGCTCGCCGAAGATGCGGAGGCCGCTGCCGCCGTGTCCCTTCCGGCCCTCATCGTGCGCGATGGACGTCGTGCCGCGGCGCTCGCGGCGGCCGCCTTCCACGGATTTCCGGCGCGCGCCCTCACACTGGTGGGCGTGACCGGAACGAACGGCAAGACCACCACCGTGGGCCTGCTGCGCCATCTGCTCGATGACCCGCACCAGCCCGCCGCTTCCATTGGCACGTTGGGCGTGCTGCTGGGCTCGCGTGGCGAGAGCATGCCGGGCGGGCAGGGGCTCACCACGCCCGGGCCTGTCGAGCTGCAGCGCGTGCTGCGGGCGCTGGTCGACCGCGGCATCCGCGCGGTGGCCATGGAGACGTCTTCGCATGCCCTCGATCAGCGTCGGGTCGATGGCCTCGCCTTCGCCGCCGCCGTCTTCACCAACCTCACGCGCGATCACCTCGATTATCACGGCACCATGGAGGCCTACCGCGCCGCCAAGCTGCGCCTCGTGGGGCTGCTGTCGGCCGATGGCGTGGCGGCGTTCAACATCGACGACCCGTCGTGGCGGGGGATCACCAGTGCCCCGCGGGCCGTCACCTTCAGCGTACACGATCCCGGCGCCGACGTCACGGCGCGCGATATCCGGTACCACGCGGGTGGCAGCCGCTTCCTGCTCGTCACCCCCACGGGCGCGCATCCGGTATCGCTGCCCCTTATCGGTGACTTCAACATTGCCAACGCCCTCGGGGCAGCCGCCGCGGCGCTGGCGGTGGGCGCACCGGTCGCCCGGGTGGCCGAGCGGCTGTCGTCGGCGCCGCAGGTGCCCGGACGACTCGAGCTGCTGCGCACGTCGCCCACGGTGCTGCGCGATTACGCGCACACGCCCGATGCCCTCGATCGCGCCCTGCGTGCGGTACGTCCCTTTACGCGGGAGAGCGTCGACCGCGCGAGCCGGCTCATCGTCGTGTTCGGCTGCGGCGGTGATCGCGACCGCGGCAAGCGCCCCGAAATGGGCCGCATCGCCGAGGAGCTCGCGGATGTGGCCGTGGTCACCAGCGACAATCCGCGCACGGA
>Ga0315900_10002148_pt1 | contig 30806 bp, 24 predicted proteins | sample LakEriMetagenome_FD_203521 | JGI IMG/M metagenome (GOLD analysis project Ga0315900, IMG submission 203521) | Freshwater fungal communities from buoy surface, Lake Erie, Ohio, United States - Buoy 12 MA114 | ecosystem: Environmental > Aquatic > Freshwater > Lake > Lake biofilm | place: USA: Lake...
CGGATCGTTCAGCAAGACGCTGCCGTCTTTCCGGATAAACCCATCCAGGCGGGCATATACCTGAAAGCCAAATACCCGGTACATTTTTTCGCAGGCATGGCGGATGTTTTCCAGCTGTTCTTCCGGAACATCAATAGGCGTTACTTTACGGGAAATGCCGGGCAGATATTTCGCCCGGTAATCAAACATGGAGGAAGATTTGATGATTTCAGTAGGTGGAAGTGCAAGCGGGCTTCCGTCTTCTTTTTCCACTACAATGCAGGAGAATTCCCGGCCTTCTATAAAGGCTTCCACCAGCACTTCATTCTCTGCATCGTCCGGTTCCAGCCATAGCGTATTCCATCCTTCTGAATTCAGTATGGCAAGGATTTCTTCCGGCATATAGCAGCGTTCGGGAACCGAATCAGGAACTTCCCGGTAAACCGAAAGCGGCAAGCCTGCTCCGGTGCGCACATCCAGCATTGAATTTATCCAGCGGATGCGGCCTTCTTCATTCAATGACTGCCAGCTGACTTTTTCCAGTTTGTGCAGAAAGAAGCTGTTGCTGAGGGCTGGAAGCAGCTCTGATGGCTGTTTTACTACCGAAACGCCAACCGATGAGCCCTGGTGCGGGGCCTTTACCACGCAGGGAAAACCGCAGGTTTCCCGGATTCTTTTTTCCAGTGCCGGATTACTGCTTCCGGCCAATTGAAGAAATTCCTGCCGGTTGACCACAGTACAGGCCGGGCCTTCAAATCCTGTATCGGCCAGCAGCCGGCGCTGCCGGATTTTGTTTATCCCGAAGGAAGATGAAAAAATGCCGCAACCGGAATATGGCAATCCCAGCCACTCCAGCATTCCCTGAATGGCACCATCTTCACCGAAAGGGCCGTGAAGGGTTAGAAAGGCAAAGTCAATGAGGGATGGAAGTTCCGAAAATTCAATGGCTCTTCCAGCCTTGTTGCGAAGTTCGCGGTGAAAGCCGGCATCTTTATTGCCCAGGGAATCGGCATAAATCTGCCAGGGCTTACTTCCGTCATTTATCTCAGGACCCGGATAAAAATCACGGATAGTTCCCTTGTACAGATACTGCCAGTCGAGAAGACAAAGATTGCCGAGCGAATCAACAAATATCGGAACTGCTTCAAAGAGTGTTTTGTCCAGGTTGTCGTAAACCGTGCGTCCGCCTGCAAAGGAAATCTCCCTTTCACGGGATCTTCCTCCAAAAAAAATTCCTGCTCTGATCATGGATTTTTGCTCAGTCCTGCTCCTTGAATACTTTTTTCATCAGGTCAGTTGCCCTCTTTGCAGGGTTGTTTCTGATTTCTTTTTCTTCACCGGCTACTTTCAGGAACAGGCCGTTGAGGGCTTTTGCGGTGGCATATTCACCCAGGTCCGGATTGACGGTTTCCAGGCCAAGCGTTGCACTTGTTACTGGATTAACGTATTTATTGTATTCTGAAAAAAGTGTGTTCCATGCAGAGGCAGCACCTGCTTCCTCCATTGCGCTGTTGATTTCCGGCGCAAATTCTCTGGTCAACGGCTGTAGGGTTGTTTTTCTCAGGTAACCGGTGGCAGCTGTGTCCTCGCCTTTAAGGATGTTCATGGCGTCTGCAAAACTCATGGAGGTAATGGCATTGGCAAATATCGGAACTGCCTTTGATGCTGCCTTTTCTGCACCGCGGTTCATTTTCTCAACAACGGTTTCGAGGTATGGTTTTAAGAGGAGTTCTGCGCCGGGTATGCTATAGGCTTTCTGAATCATAGAGGCAGCCTCGGAGGGCAGCAAGATTTTTACTGCCTGATCGGCCAGAAAACCATCACTTACACCCAGTTTTTCGGAAGCTACGCGGGCACCCTGATTGAGAGCTTCCTTAAGTCCGCCCACAATTTCTTCATTGCTCAGTCCGATTTCTTCAAGACTTTCACATGAGCTGGGCAGCAGGCTGAATACCAGCAGGAATACGGAATAAAGGATGTGTCTGTTCATGGCGCAATTTACCAATTTATCGGTTGCAGGCCTTTCGAAATAAGGTATTCATTGCATTTTCCGAAGTGTCCGTTTCCGTCGAATCCTCTGTATACACTCATGGGCGAAGGATGTGCCGACATCAGGACGAGGTGTTTTTTCTGATCAATCAATCCGGCCTTTTTTCCGGCCGGGCTGCCCCATAACAGGAATACCAGACTTTCCTTTCTTTCTGAAAGCCTGCGAATCACTTCGTCGGTAAATGTCTCCCAGCCAAAGCCCTGGTGGGAATTTGAAAGCCCTTCACGTACAGTAAGAACGGTATTCAGCAGCAGGACTCCCTGGCCGGCCCAGTGGCTTAGGTCTCCGCTGGATGGTACAGGCTGCCCGGTTTCTTTCTGGATCTGTTTGAAAATATTTTGCAGCGAGGGAGGCAAGGGTACGCCATGCTGTACGGAGAAACTGAGTCCATGGGCCTGACCCGGGCGGATGTAGGGATCCTGACCCAGAATGATGACCCTGGTTTTCTCCCAGGGACAAAGGTTAAATGCATTGAAAATCAGATTTCCGGGTGGAAAAATCCGGTAGCTTGCATATTCTGCCCGAACAAGCTCCCGGAGCTTACCGAACCAGTCTGTTTCAAAGAGGTCATTCAGTTCAGATTTCCAGCCGGCTTCTATTTTTACCTCGCTCATATTAATTGCTTAATTCTATTGATAAAAATAATGATTAGGAATTTCTAAGTTCTTGCACCTTTGGATCGCGAATATTTTATTTACAGATTATTTTTTAAGATGCTAGTCCGGATTACAGATGGTGTAAAGGTAATGGTCACTACGGAGTTTCAACCCGATTACTCCAATCCTGCCCATTCACATTTTGTTTTTACTTACCGGGTGGTAATTGAGAATAATTCAGATTACACCATTCAGCTGGTCCGGCGACACTGGATTATTGCTGATTCCTTCGGTGAAACCCGCGAGGTGGAAGGAGAGGGTGTCGTAGGACAGCAGCCCATCCTTGAGCCTGGTGAAAGCCACGAATATGTAAGCGGCTGCAATCTGAAGACCGGTATAGGCAAGATGGTTGGAACCTACAAGATGCGCCGCATCGTGGACAACAGTGAATTTCTGGTCAACATTCCGGAATTCACCATGATGGTTCCCTGGCGTCAGAATTAACCTCCCGTCAAAGCGAAATCATACGGTCGAAGTTCCATCCGTAATCAGTTCCGAGGCTGGTAATCACGAGCGCCGGCTTTGTTTCTTCACTTTTTTCGAGAATTAGTTGCAGGGCGGTTTCCGAGTTTCTTCTGTCCAGATGGCTGAAAGGTTCATCCATAAGGATCAGGCCTGCTTTCTGGCTGAGTGCCCTTACGATTGCCACTCTTTGCCGCTCGCCGTAAGAAAGTGTTCCGCAATTCCGGTGAAGGTGTTTTTCCACCCCCAGCTTCCGGCACATCGCTACCGTCTCGTCAAAATCAAAACTATCTTCCTTTAAATTTCCCTTTATTCTGAGGTTCTCTTCAACCGAATAGTCCGGGAAAAGCCGGAGATCCTGAAAAACGATGGCCATTTCGTCGCTCCTGATCTGAGACCAGCTGGCTGCTGAAATCAGGCGGCTGTCTATCCCGTTGTAAAGGTACTTTCCCTTGAAAACCTGTCTTAAGCCGTATAAAAGGGAAATCAGCGTACTTTTACCTCTGCCGGAGGAGGCCGAAATGAGCACATGTTCACCGGATTTTATTTCTGCATCTGAATTCCAGATTTCCGAATCCAGGGAGGATGATTCCGGAAGCGTATCCGGAACCAGCCCGATTATCCGAAGACTTTGAAACATGGGTACTGAAATCCTTCTCAGAGAAAGGTGTTAAAAGTATCTCCCCTCAGCCCGAGCCGGATGGTTTCAAGCGGAATTATCTCATTCGGTGCAATATTCCCGAGGTTTACATTGGTGCCGAGTAGTTTGATAAACCATACCTGCTGTGCTTTCTGCGGTGCTTCCCATATGATTTTTTCAAAGGGAATCTGGGTCAGAATTTCATCCACCAGGCCTTCCCTTACCTCACCGGAGGAACGGAAAAGACCTACATTCCCTCCCTCACGGGCTTCACCGATTACCTTCCATGAGCCGGCTTCCAGCTCTTTATTCATAAGCTGAATCCACTTGTATGGCGGGATGATTTTTTCAGCATCCTTGGATCCTACCTCCGATAATACGGTTACACTTTTGGCGAGACGGTTTATGTAATTGCACTTTTCATCATGCGGCAACTCAATGGAGCCGTCGCTTACCTCGGCGTACCGAAGTCCGAATTTGTCCAATACCCGCAGGTAATCTTCAAACTGATTCCGGATGATGAAGGCTTCGAGCAGTGTCCCTCCCAGGTAAACCGGAATACCGGCCTGATGGTAAAGGCTTACCTTCTCCTTAAGGTTAGGAGTAACAAAGGAAGTAGCCCATCCAAGTTTCACTACATCCACATGGTCGGAACAAACCGACATAAAATCTTCCACTTCCCGAAGGCTGAGGCCCTTGTCCATGGCCATGGTAATGCCGGCCTCTCTCGGTTTTTTACTTCTGTCCGGGAGCCGGCTTATCTCGTAATTCATTCCTGTTTTCCTTTATTTCGTATATCCTGTACAATTCGGTACAGGGTTTTTTGCGTACTGATGTCGTCAAAAAAATCGTATAGGACGGCGTGAGCGTCGTAGTCCAGTAAAATCCCGTTTTCAAGGTAAAGCACAGCTTCCTTGAACAAACCGGAGGCAAAATGATAGGCAGCCGAGCGGTAATAGAGCAGGGCTTCCTCCGGCATAAGAGCAATGGCCTCGTCCATCATTCCGATGGCTTTTTCCGTGTGGCCCTGTTCAAAATACAAATTGGACCAGTCGAGCCATAAAACCACATTATCCGGTTCAATTTCATAGACACGGGAAAAGGCTTCTTCTGCTGAAACTACATTCCCAAGGCAATATTCAGCTATTGCCTTGCTGATCCAGTAATCAGGATTTTCTTCATCAAACTGAATGGCCTTGTTGAAAAAATGCAGGCTTTCGGCGTATTTCTCCATGCGGAGAAGGCAGGATCCGATTCCGTAGTAAGCATCATCCTGTTCCGGATTTACTTTCACAGACTTCCGGAACCAGTGGATGGCCTGATCCTGTTTTCCCTGCGCTTCCAGTGCAGCCCCCAGGCCAACAAAATACTCTGCCTGCCGGTCAAAAAGCTTTATGGCATTTTCATACTCTTCGGCTGCTTCCGCATACCGGGCCAGGTTCATCAGGGTATTGCCACGGTGAAATACGGCTGTGTGCCTGGTTTCATCCAGGGCAAGGCAATAATCGACCGCTTCAAGTGCTTCCTCAAATTCCTCAACTGAATTAAGCAGGTTTGTGAAACTCAGCCATAAATCGGCATCAAAGGGGTTCTTGTCGAGGGCATTCCGGTAATCCTGTACTACCTCTTCCAGTCGGTCTTCTTCATTCAGACAAAGTGTGAGTTCTTCCAGACATTCCAGGTAACAGGGGTCCAGCCTGAGGGCTTTACGAAACCAGATCAGGGATTCATCCACTTTTCCCATCTGGTAAAGGGTGCTGCCCATAATATGGAAAATACGCTCCTTCTGGTCTGGTTCTGTTTCCAGCGATTCTCTGATGCAGTTGAGGGTTTCGTTGTAGCGTCCCTCAAAATTCAGAAGCGTGCACTTCAGTACAATCAGATCGGAATCATGCGGAAAAAAAGGCTCAGCCCGGGTGAGTACCTCCATGGCAGAAGCATTTTCTCCGCAATTGGCCAGTACATGGGCATAATCCAGCAAAAGTTCCGCAGAAAAGGGATAGGTTTCCATGGCAGTTTCACAGGCTGCCCGGGCCTTTTGCGGTTCTTCCGACTGGACGTAGTGAAATATGATGTACTCCCAGGCATCCAAATCCAGAAAGACGGGCTTCCGGCCGGAGAGCATCTCTTCATAGCGCTCAACCCACTCCCTGCCTTCGCTGTCTTCCTGAAATTTTCCTTTCATCCTGCGCTTTTGAGCCTTGTAGTGGTCAAAAGTAAAAAATTGCGGGCAAAAAAATCAGGACTTTTTATCAATTACCCAGTTTAGGGTTTCCTCCAAAGGCCGGAAAGAAAATTCACCCATTATTTCCCCAAAGGCTATTCCTTTGTAAATGAATCGCTTTGATGCAGAGTTTGCTGTATAGCGGGTAAGCAGAGGTTTTTTTCTGGTAATGGCTGACAAAAGCCATGCTGCCCTCCATGCAATCCCCGTCAGCACAGGGCCGGTTTCAAAAACAGGTTTTCTGAATCCCTTTTTTTCTGCAATGGCGGAAAAGAAATCCCGGTATGATAGGCAGCCACCGCTCACAACCAGCCTCTGGCCTTTACCCTGAGGAAGTCTGAGCAGGCTTTTGCATACTGTCGCCAGATCCCGGGCATCTACATAATTAATCCATCCTGAGGGACAAAAAATCCTTGGCTTCAGGGCATAGTGAATAAGGGCCGCACTGCTTTCATTTTTCCTGCCCGGTGCCAGTATAATGGAAGGATTAAGAATAAGGGCATCAAGGCCCTCTTCCACAGCCCGGCAGACTTCCATTTCGGCTGCATATTTCGACATGGCATAGTCGGAGGTATTCTTATCCGGATTAAATCCCTGGCGTTCATCCACCTCCGAAGGCATGGGCTTGCTCGGACTCAGACATCCGACCGATGAAATATGAATCAGTTTTTTGATGCTGCCTTCCCTGAGGCAGGCGTTTACCACATTGGCAGTTCCTTCGGCATTCACTTTCATCAGCTGATGCCGGTCGGATGGCTGAAAAGAAACCATTCCCGCGGCATGCACGAGAAAATCCATTCCTTTTACCGCTTCTTCAAGGCTGAGCACATCCAGCACATCGCCCTGCACCCAGGTGATTTTTTTCAGGCCTGGAGCATTCTGAACGGCCTTCTCCGGATGGCGGCTCAGACCAAATACCCGGTAGCCTTCATCAAACAAGGCTTCTGCAATGAAGCGGCCGGCAATACCTCCGGCCCCGGTAAGCAGTACATTCATTATTCTGTTTTGATTGTTGAGCCATCCAGTTCCAGGGAAAGGATGAAATCGTTCAGGAAAAATGGTCCGAAGGGAATGTCCTCCTCGCGGATAACCTGAAAACCATGGCGCAGGTAAAAGGAAAGGGCAGGATTGAAGCGGTTTACATTAAGCTGGATATGGCGGTATCCATTTTTCAGGACCTGCTCTTTAGCAAAATCCAGCATCAGGGTTCCGCTGCCCTTGCCGCGGAATTCATCCTTCAGGTACAATTTTTCGAGACGGGCGTTTTCAGCAGGGCGTATGGCCAGAAAACCGGCATCTTCCATGCCTTTGCCCAAAATGAAAAACTCCTGCCCTTCATTCATCTGTTTTTCGATGGAGCCCGGCTCATAGATGCTGTCTAGCATGTATGCCAGCTGTTCCGGACCGATAACCGGCCAGTACCATTCCGGCCAGATACTCCAGGCAAGAAGAACGATGCGCTGAATGTCTTTTTTATCTGCTCTGATAAACTGCATCGTCCGAAGGGAAAAAATGTTGAAGCAGGGCACCTTCCTTGAGCGACCAGGTACTCACCCGGATGCCTGGGGAGGAGGTTTCATCAAGCAGTACTTTTACAAGGGAAAGTGCCACCACCATCATGCCAGCCCGAAGGGGAATCATGCCCGGAATGGCCAGCCTTTCTTCAAGGCTGAGGGGTATAATTTTATAGAAGAGTTCAAGAAAATCGGCCCGGCTAAGGTCGTGCATGGCAGAGGTCTCTGCCGGTAAGCAATCATCCGAAAAAATGGCATTCCTGATGTCTACCATGGTGTCGAATGAACCCGAGCAACCAACCAGGTTCAGGAACTTTATGCCTGCTATCTGATCCCAAACAGGTTTCAGTACTTCTTTGAGATGCATTTCCATGGCGGATAATTGATGCACCGGAAGCGGGTCTGCATTATGAAAGCGTTCCATCAGGCGTAGCCCGCCAATTTCCAGGCTTTCCTGCCACACAGCCTTTTTTCCCCGGCAAAGGATAAACTCCACGCTGCCGCCTCCGATGTCAACTACCAGTGCATCTTCATTTTCTTTTAAAACTCCGGAACCGAGCACCCCCTGAAAAATCAGGCTGGCTTCTTCCTGCCCGCTGATAATCCGTGGTCTGAAGCCGGTATGCATTTCAATTTCCTTCAGAACCTCCTGTGCATTTTCTGCATTCCGGAAGGCAGAAGTGGCATAGACATCCGCATCGGCTGCCTCCATACCCAGTTCCCTTAGTTCTGAAGCAAAGCTTCTCAGTGCAGTAATCGCCCTGTCTGTTGCATCCGGAAGAATGCGTTTTTTATGCATTCCGTCTTTACCAATGCCCACGGCTTCACGGCGATGCAGCAGTATTTCCCTGCTTTCACCCTCAAAGCGGCCCACCATCAGGTGAAAGGTATTGCTGCCCAGATCGGCAACTGCCCTGAAGCCATGAAGTGTGTTGACGCCTGAAATAACTTGTGCCATGCTGAAAAGAAGAACTTTCAGAAACCCATTCTTTGCCTACTTTTGCTGCAAAGTAAACAATAGGTTTGTCAGGCATCTGAAATTCAGATGCAAATCAAGCAAAGAGAATGGAAAGCAAAGGGGAAAACTGGACAGTTCCGGTCACAGACGAAAAAGATGGTCCGAAGAAAAAGAGTCCTTTCAGGGAATGGCTCGATGCATTGGTATTTGCCATGGTGGTAGCCAGTCTGGTACGCTGGTTTTTCTTTGAACCTTTCACCATTCCGACACCTTCCATGGAAAAATCCCTGCTGGTGGGTGATTACCTTTTTGTTAGCAAACTTCACTACGGAGCCCGCACACCTAAAACCCTGCTGCAGATACCGCTTACCCATCAGAAAATCTGGGGAACGGAAATCCCCTCTTATCTCGACTGGATTCAACTTCCTCAGGTTAGGCTTCCCGGCTTTTCAGAAGTAAAAAAGGGTGATTGCGTGGTTTTCAACTGGCCGGGCGATACCCTGTTTCCCTCCGACCTTCGCACCAATTACATAAAACGCTGCGTCGCAACACCGGGGGATGTGATTGAAGTCAAGGATCGTCAGGTATACATCAATGGCAAGGCTCAGGAAAATCCGGATGACCTCCAGTATAAATACTGGCTGGGCTCTACCGTGCAGATTGATCCCTCTTTTTTAAAGAAAATGGGCATCAATAATTATGACGATGGATTTCCTAAGAAAAATCTCCACGACCCTATTCAGTTTTATCAGGATCCTCAGTCTAACCTGTATGTCTATTGTCTGCATATGGGTCCGGCTGCTGCAGCGGCTCTTCAGAAAGTTGATTTTATCAAGAACATTGTCATATCCAACCCGCTGGATGAGCATCCCGGTACGGTGTATGCCTACGATCAGTTTACCCAGTGGAATGAGGACAAGTACGGCCCGCTGACCATTCCGAAAGAAGGAATGAAAATTGAGATGACGGCCGAAAATGTTTTGCGCTATTTCATGGTCATTCAGCGCTATGAAGGAAATGATAAGGTGGAGCAGCGCAACGGAAAAATCTTCATCGACGGAAAAGAAATCAGTGAATATACTTTCCGGCAGAATTATTATTGGATGATGGGAGACAACCGGCATAATTCACTGGACAGTCGCTTCTGGGGATTTGTTCCTGAAGATCACATCGTAGGCAAGGCCTGGCTGATCTGGCTCTCTGTTGATCCCGACAACAGCTTCGTGCTGGATGGCATCCGCTGGAAGCGTCTGTTAAACCTGATTGATTAAGCCGTTTCGGCAAGCCGGTTTTTCAGCAGGCATTTTAGCTGGAAATTACCATGCTGGTTTTTTCTTGTTCGCACTTTTCACTGAATCTGAAGTGCTTTTCCCTAATTTTGCAGCCCTTATCTGCATCGACTGATTACCAGAATTCCTATGAGCCTCTACCCGCAGCCCGGCAACCTTGATTATTACGCTCTGTCTGAAGACATCCTCCGCTGGTGGAAAGAGGAAAAAGTATTTGAAGCCTCGGTCTCCCTGCGTGAAGGCGCAGAGCCTTTTACCTTTTACGAAGGACCTCCCTCTGCCAACGGCACACCCGGGATTCACCATGTGATGGCCCGCACCATCAAGGATATTTTCTGCCGCTATCAGACCCTGAAGGGTAAGCAGGTAAAACGCAAAGGCGGGTGGGATACGCACGGCTTACCCATCGAACTTCAGGTAGAAAAGGAGCTGGGCATCACCAAAGAAGACATCGGCAAAAAAATTTCGGTGGAAGACTACAACCGGAAATGCCGCGAAGCGGTGATGAAGTTTACCGGCGAATGGAATACCCTCACCGAAATGATGGGCTACTGGGTTGACCTCAATGACCCCTATATCACCTACAAAAACGAATACATCGAAACCCTTTGGTACCTGCTCAAAAAGCTGTACGACAAAGGTCTTCTTTACAAGGGCTATACCATTCAGCCATTTTCTCCGGCGGCCGGAACGGGGCTCAGTTCCCACGAACTCAACCAGCCCGGCACCTATAAGGATGTTAAAGACACCTCGGTGGTGGCGCAGTTCAAAGTCATACGCAACGCAGCTTCAGAAAAACTCTTCAGCCTGACAGGCAGCGAAGTATTTGTTCTGGCCTGGACCACCACACCCTGGACGCTGCCTTCCAATGCAGCACTCACCGTAGGAAAAAACATCGATTACCAGCTCATCGAAACCTTCAATCCCTACACCCACAAAGCAGTAGCCGTGGTCTGCGCCCGCGACCGGGCAGGTTCCTATTTTCAGGAAGCGGGAAAGGATGCTGATTTTGCATCCTGGAAAGCCGGCGATAAAATCATTCCCTGGAAGGTGCTCGGAAACTGGAAAGGAGGGGAGCTGGAAGGAATTGAATATGAGCAGCTCATGCCCTATGTGCAGCCGGATGGAAATGCATTCCGGGTCATTACGGGTGATTTTGTTACCACCGAAGATGGCACTGGCGTAGTACATACAGCTCCGACCTTCGGTGCCGATGACTTTCGCGTAGCCCAGCAGCACGGCATTCCCGCCATTCTGGTCAAAGGCGAAGACGGCAAGCCTGCTCCGCTCGTAAACCGCCAGGGTTGCTTTGTGGCGGAAGTAAGCGACTTCGCCCTCGAACCGGTAAAAGAACAATACCTCAGCGAGGAAGAAAAAGCGGTCGCCGCAAAGAAACAGGGCCGCGACAAGTACCTTTCAGTAGATGAGCGCATCGCCATTAAACTGAAAACCGAAAACCGGGCCTTTCAGGTACAGAAATTCGAGCACCCGTATCCGCATTGCTGGCGAACCGACAAGCCGGTGCTGTATTATCCGCTCGACAGCTGGTTTATCCGCACCACAGCGGTGAAAGACAAGCTGATTGCCCTCAACAAAGAAATCAACTGGAAGCCTGAAAGCACCGGTAGTGGCCGCTTCGGGAACTGGCTGGAAAATCTGGTAGACTGGAATCTCAGCAGAAGCCGCTACTGGGGAACCCCGCTGCCGGTATGGCGCAGCGAAAGCGGCGATGAAATCTGCATCGGCAGCATCGCGCAGCTCAAAGCCGAAGCAGAAAAAGCACTGGTCAGCGGCAATTTGCCGGCAGCACAGGCCGAAGAAAATCGTGTATTTCTTGCAGCACTGGAAAAAGGCGATTTTGATCTCCATCGTCCCTATGCCGACCGGATTTACCTGATCTCAGACAATGGTTCGGTATTAACCCGCGAAACAGACCTCATCGATGTCTGGTTTGATTCGGGCGCCATGCCCTATGCCCAGTGGCATTATCCTTTTGAAAATCAGAAAACTTTTCAGGAAAACTTTCCGGCAGACTTTATTTCGGAAGGCGTAGACCAGACCCGCGGCTGGTTCTTTACCCTGCATGCCCTGGCATCCATGCTCAGCGATGACCCCGAATTCGGAGGCAAGGCCAGTCCGGCTTTTCTCAATGTGGTTTCCACCGGACTTGTGCTTGACAAGGACGGCGAAAAGATGAGCAAGCGCAAGGGTAATGTGGTGAACCCCTTCGAAGCCCTTCCGAAATATGGTCCTGATCCGGTACGCTGGTACATGATCAGCAATTCCAATCCCTGGGACAACCTCAAGTTCAATCTCGAAGGCGTAACCGAAGTAAGGAACAAATTCTTCGGTACGCTCAGCAATACATACGGATTCTTCGCCCTCTATGCCAACATCGACGGCTTCAGGGCGGAGGCACAACCAGAACTTCCGCTGGAAAAACGCAGCGAAACCGACCGTTGGATCCTGTCCCGCCTCAATTCCCTTGTGAAGGAAGTGGATGCTGCCTTTGCCGATTATGAGCCCACCCGGGCTGCCCGCGCCATGCAGGATTTTGTTTCAGACCAGCTTTCCAACTGGTATGTGCGTTTGGGAAGAAAGCGTTTCTGGCGCGGTGAGATGACCGAAAACAAACTGGCGGCCTATCAGACACTTCACGAGTGTCTTGAAACGCTGGCGAAGCTGATGTCGCCCATCGCGCCGTTTTATGCTGAATGGCTGCATCGTTCCCTTTCCGGAAAAACCAGCTTTGCGGCAGCCGACTCCGTGCATATTGCCCGCTTCCCAGAGTGGGATCCGGCCCGTCATAATCCGGATCTGGAGGCTGCCATGGACATTGCCCAGCGTACTTCCTCGCTCGTGCATTCGCTCCGGAAAAATCATAAGCTGAAAGTGCGTCAGCCTCTGGGCAGGATGCTTATTCCGGTGGTTTCCCCCGCCTTCAAAACACACCTTGAGCAGGTAAAGGACTTGATTCTTAGTGAGGTGAACATCCGGAATCTGGAGTACATTGAAAATACGGCCGGACTGGTAGAAAAGTCTGCCAAACCGAATTTCCGAAAGCTGGGCAAGTCGCTTGGTCCGAAAATCAAGGCCTTCGGAGAGGCCGTTGCCGCGCTTACCCAGGAAGACATCATCCGCTACGAGCAGGAAGGAAAACTGCAGATACTGGTAGAAGGCGAAACCTTCCATCTGGAGCCGGAGGACCTGGAAATCCGCTCTGAGAACATCCCCGGCTGGGTGGTGGCTACCGATCAGGAAATTACCGTGGCCCTGGACCTGGCACTCAACGAAGACCTGCTCATGGAAGGCATCGCCCGCGATGTGGTAAACCGGGTACAGAATCAGCGCAAGGATCTTGGTTTCGAGGTGCTGGACCGCATCGAGCTCTGCTTCAATCCCGGCAATTTTGAGCTTGCCAGAAAAGCCCTTCAGGAGCACCGCGATTACATCTGTACTGAGACCCAGGCCAATTCACTCGAAGTTAAAACCGACGGCAATTTCCCCTTTCAGGTTGAACTCGATGAAGCCATGCTGGGCTTTGAAGTGAGGAAGGTTTAGTGCTAAGTAGTTAGTGGTTGGTTGAAGGATTTTTTGGCCGGCAGCCGGGCTGTACGGGGGTTCCGTGCCTTCGGCACCAGGCCCCTTCCATCCCTGCCGGATTGTCCGGCAGTGGTTTATCTGTTACCCGGATTTCTGTCGATTAATCTGCGAATTCCTTTCATATGATTAATCTGTAATGCTGACAAAGGGGCAAAGCAGCTTGATTCCATTAGGAAAACAACAGATTTCCTGATGCACATTCCCTGGAAAATTTAATCTTTAATACAACGCACCGAAAATCCGAAATTTTTCGAGATAGCATCTCGGTATGGCCTTTTATGTACATCCAGCAATCGATACCAGGCAGCTGATTTGGAAGAGGCTTCAGAAGATGTCCACCAGTCGCCGGATTCGCCCATATACCAATAATGGCCTTTATATGAACGGTTGCCACCGGGAAGGCCAGTAAATCCACTTTCATTATTAGCGTACTCCGGTTGTTCCTTCCAATAACCACTTCCGTCTGATTTTCTTCCTGTCGACTGCATTTTACCCGCGACATTTTGTTTGGCTCCCCTTCGGCCGGGTTTGTTCAGGTCTTTTTCAGGGAGGCCCAAATGCATTTCCAGTTTTATCCAGTCCTTGTCGGACGGTACATGCCAGCCTGAAGGACAAAGACCCCGTGGGTCGGCCACCGCATACCAGTTGTAGAGTTTTCCGAAAATGCGGTTCATGGAACTGTCATTGTTGTACACCGACCAGGCCCCCAACAGGGTTTTATTCCAGCTGCTGTCCGGCAGGCCTGTAAGAATGGCATCGCCGTTCCTGTACCGGGAAACGCGGAGGTTTTCTTTCATCCAAACCTGTTCGCCAATGCTGATAACAGAGTATGAATTACCCTCTGTGTCGGTTACCGTTTCAGGATTTTGGGCAAAAATTATGGCAGGAAAAAGGATGGAAATGACCATCGAGTGCCAATGTCTGTTATTCAGGATTCTGGTTTTCATGTTGCAATAAAATAAATTCCGGTGATGGGTTGCATTCCATGCCTGAGATAAAGCTTTCCGTATTTGGAGCAATCCAATTCCGCGGATGAATGAAATCTGAAAAGATGCCGGCAAGCGGTTATCTTTAACCGATGCTAAGGCCAGATTTGTATAAAATGCTTGTGCATGAAATCATTAATAAGGGCGCAAAATCCAATTTGCCATTCAGCTAACCCCCAAATTCAATTTGTTATCCACTAGGGACCTGACCGGCTACTGCAAAAAAAATCCGGGTTCATAAACCCCGTGAATCAGCTTTCTTCCTGCGGCTTTTCTTTCTTTTCCAGCAGATTGAGGAAAATTCCGCCCGCCACCATTAATATGCCGGTACCGGAAACCAGATCGAACTCCTCGTTGTAAAACAAGTAACCAAGCACCAGTGCAAACAGAATTCCTGCATAGTTCAGAAAAGTTACCCGCTGCAGTTTTTCCAGCTGAATGGCACGGGTCATGCAGTATTGTCCGGCCTGTGTGGCAAGCCCCATCAGCAGCACCAGCGACCAGTCAAAGCCGCGCGGACTCACCCAGTTCAGCCAGGAATAAATACCTGAAATCGGCAGTGCTACCATCGGGAAATAGAGAATGATAACCAGCGGATGTTCGCTTACATTGAGCTTCCGCACTGCATTGTAGGCAATACCGGACATCATGGCGGATAGAATACCTATAAAAAGGTATTCGTAGGAAATTCTGGAATCAATCCCTTTTATCAGGAAAACCCCCATCATGGAAATCAGAAAGAAAACCCACTTCCACTTATTCATTCGCTCACCAAGCAGAAACACGGCAAAGAGGGCTGAAAAAACCGGAGAGGTATACTGAATGGCCACAGCAGAAGCAAGTGGCATCTGCTGAATACAGCTGAAGTAAAGCCAGAGGGCGATGATGCCGGCAACGCCCCGGATCATAAGCCAGCGGTGGTTTTTTCCGAAGAAATAAACTCCTGCCCGGTGGATGCCCCAGGCACAGAGAATAAAGGAAATGGCAGCCCTGAAAAAAATAAGTTCCATGGCCGGCAGGTAGGAAAGCTGCTTCACACAGACATTGAGCACGGCGTAAAAGCAGGCGGAAGCCAGCATGAAACTTTGCCCCTTCGACCAGTTGAGCATAGGGCAAAGATGAGAAGTCCGCACCGACTTTCATGTATTTTTTCAATTCGCCTGTAAAACCGGCAGTCATGACGGGTCTCGTTTTAAGGTCTTCAAAAAAAATCTACCTTGTGCTCTCCTTACATCATAGCTTCAATCCTCATATTTACTCTATGAATTTATACAACGGGCATCCCGGACTCACGGAGCAGGAAGCTGCCGTACGGCTGAAAGAGGAGGGCCCCAATGTGTTGTTCGAACCGGGAAAACGCAGTCTGTTTGCACTGGCCCTGAGCATACTGGCAGAGCCCATGGTGTTGCTGCTGATTGTTGCAGCCCTGCTTTACTTTATTCTCGGCGAATCGGGTGAAGGGTATATGCTGCTGGCCGCCATTATGGTGGTAGCTTCCATTTCTTTCTTTCAGACGGTAAAAAGTGACAATGCGCTCCGCGAACTTGGCAAACTTACCCAGCCCAGGGTTGATGTGCTGCGGGATGGTGTCCTGAAACCCCTTCCTGCTACCGAAATTGTCCGCGGAGATCTGGTTCTGGTGGAAGAAGGGATGAATTTTCCCTGCGACGGCCGCATCATCCGGGCTTTTGATCTGGGTATCAACGAAGCGGCCCTTACCGGCGAATCGGTTGCGGTAAGCAAGCAATCCGGTGACCCGGTATTTGCCGGTACGCTCATCAGCAGCGGATCGGTTTACCTGGAGGCTACGGCCACAGGTATTAGAACAGAGCTGGGAAAACTCGGTAAGTCCATGGAGGACCTGGGCAAGGAAAAAACGGTGCTTCAGATACAGATCGATCGTTTTGTCCGCTCCATGGCCTGGGCCGGACTTGCAGCTTTTATCACCATTCTGGGCGTGCATTTTTTTGAAACAGGTAATTTTATTCACTCCCTGCTCCGGGGGCTTACTGTTGCCATGGCCCTCATTCCGGAAGAAATTCCGGTGGCCTTTGCCAGTTTTATGGCTCTGGGTGCCTTGCGGCTTTCAGGCTTTCATGTGCTGGCAAGGGAACCCAGAACCGTTGAGAGCCTGGGCTCGGCCACCGTCATTTGTGCAGATAAAACAGGTACCCTCACCACCGAGGGAATGGAGCTGGCTTGCATGGTCAGCCTGGTTTCTGAATTCCACACCGCTTCCGACAGCATTCCCGGTCAGGATTCACTGGCCATTCTCCGGGCAGCCCGGATATCCTCCGAGCCCAAGCCATTTGATGCCATGGAGAAAGCCATTGCAGTGGTTTATGAGAAATATTACGGCACTTTCTCTGATCCGCTGGTTATGGAATATCCGCTTGACGGTGTTCCACCCATGATGACGCATGTGGTGGAAAATAAAAGTGGTATTCGGGAGGTTGCGGCAAAAGGTGGATTGGAAAAAATTCTGGAGGTCTGCCGATTACCGCAGGCCGAGCTGGAAGACATCCGTAAAAAATCACTGGAATTTACCAGCAGGGGCTTCCGCGTTCTGGGGGTAGCATCTGCCGGCTTCGGTACAGGAGATTTTCCGGCAAGACAGGAAGATTTTGACTGGAAATTTTTAGGCTTTATCTGTCTTTTCAATCCCCCTAAGCCCAATGCTTCCGAGGTTGTCAGGGGATTTTATGAGGCTGGGATTCAGGTTAAGATGATTACCGGCGATTTTCCATCTACCGCCTCGGCCATAGCCGGCATGGTCGGTATCAGGGATTCGGAGAAGGTGCTTACCGGTGATGAAGTGATGCGCATGCGTCCGGAGGAACTGGCTTCCCGGACAAGGGAAGTACAGGTTTTTGCACGCATGTTTCCGGATGCAAAACTTCGGGTGGTGCAGGCACTCAAAACACAGGGTGAAGTGGTCGCCATGACAGGCGACGGGGTGAACGACGGTCCGGCACTCAAGGCTGCGCACATCGGGGTTTCTATGGGAAAAAGAGGAACTGAAATGGCAAGGCAGGCGGCCAGCCTTGTTCTGGTAAACGATGACCTGAGGGGCATGCTCGATGCGGTTGCGCTTGGAAGAAAAATATACCAGAACCTGAAGAAGGCAGTGTCCTACATCGTTTCCATCCATGTTCCCATCATCCTCACTGTGACACTTCCCTTGCTTTTCGGATGGTCTTTTACCGAGCTGTTTACGCCCATTCATGTGATTTTCCTGGAACTGGTGATGGGTCCCACCTGCTCCATTGCCTTCGAAAACGAGCCTGCCGAAGCGGGTCAGATGCAGACGAAGCCTCGAAAACCCAGGGACACCTTTTTCTCCGGAAAAGAACTGGGCAGAAGCATTTTGCAGGGTCTGGCCATTTCAGCACTCATCCTTTTTCTGTACAGAAGCGATATGCAGGCAGGACTTGCACCTGAAGCCATCAGAACAAGGGCATTCAGTGTACTGGTATTTTCCAATGTGCTTCTTACCCTTGCCAACCGCTCTTTTCTTTTGTCATTTTTCCGTACGCTCTTCATACCAAACCGGATTCTGTGGCTGATGCTGGGCATTACGATAGCACTCCTGTTTTTGTCAGTTTACCAGCCGGCAATCCGGGATCTGTTCGGCTTTGTTCGGATGGAATGGCAGGAACTTCTGTTCTGCTTTATGGTGGCACTGCCGGCCGTACTCTGGGTGGAAGGACTGAAATGGTACAGAAGGCGCAGCCTTGCTTAATGCTGCAGCGGTCGTTTCCGGATCATACCACCGCGGGTATCTTTAATGCTGTGCATCACCACAAAGGCTGAAGGGTCGGTCTTTTCGATTTCCTGATTCAGCTTATTGATTTCCAGTCTTGTTACCACTGTGTATAGAATGTTGAGGTCGCGGTTTTCTATTTTGTTTCCGCGGTATCCTCTCTCGCCTTTATAGATGGTTACGCCGCGGCCAAGCTTTTCGGTAATGACCTGCCGGATTTCTTCTGATTTCACGGAGATGATGGTAACACCGGTATATTCTTCAATTCCTTCAATGAGGAAATCCACGGTTTTGCTGGCAGAGAGATAAGTAAGAATGGAATACATGGCTGTTTCCATTGAAAGCAGCCAGGCAGCAAGGGAAAAAATTCCGATGTTGATCAGCAGTACCACATCACCGATGGATAAGCCAAGAGGCCTGCTTAGCTGCACGGCCAGCACCTCCGTTCCATCCAGAACACCGCCACCCCGCATGCTCAGGCCGATTCCTGCTCCGAGAAAAAATCCTCCGAATACCGATACCAGCAGTTTGTCGGCGGTGATGAGCGGGAAGGAAACAAAGGCAGTAACCAGCGCCAGACCCAGAATGCCCAGACCAGTTTTAAGCGCAAACTCCCGGCCTATGTTCTTTAGGCCGAGGAAAACAAAAGGGATGTTGATGATAACCAGTAAAAGCGGCAGAGGCAGATCAAAAATTCCGGAGAACAAAAGCGAAAGGCCCATGGCACCGCCGTCAATAAAACCGGAGGGCAGCAGAAAGCCCTTAAGTCCGAAACCCGCCAGAAAAACCCCCATTGTTAACAGGGCAGTGTCTTTAAATCCACGTCGAAGCAGAACACTCAGCCGCATCAGGCCTTTGCCATGCCTGTACGATTTTTCCGGCGATGCGAGGGCCGGAATCTGCATGAGTACCGGCCAGAAGGCAGCGCCCAGAAACTTTTTCCACAGTCTTTTCATTCCGGCTGCTTATCTTGAACCCGGCTGCAAAGCAATCAGAGGACAGGGAATTTCCAATTTATGAGCGTCATGAAAAAATGCATTTTTCTTTTGGCCATTTTCTCCTGCCTGTGCTTGGGGGTAAGTGCGCAGGAGCAGGTCCATCACCTGGTTCTGTTCAAACTCAAGCCCGGAATCAGCAAAGAAGACAATCGATTTATAAAGGCAGTAAAGTTGCTGGAATTGCTGCCGGGCGAAATTCCTTTAATCCGGGATTTCCGTGCCGGGTCTAATTTTTCCACAAGGCCTGTTGCCTTTGATTATGGTCTTTTGGTGGTAGTGCCCGATGAAAAATCGCTGGGTGAATATCTCGAACACCCTGCACATAAAGCTGCGGCTGATGCCTGGCGGGAGATTGCTGACTGGAACATCGCCGATTTTTTAGCAACGATTCCTGAAAAAGAGTAAACCTCTTCTGCAGTCCGTTTGGGTGCGGCATTCCCGGGTATAGTGCCGGAAAGACATTTCTTAACAATAGACTGATTTCTTTCCAAGCGCGTTTTGTGCTGCAAAATTCAGATTCCTGTTTCACACCGCACAGAATTCCCACCTGACCGCACATCCTTAATCTTCAGGATTCTTTTTTTCGGGTTAATAATTGTTAAGCCTGTTTCAGCTAAGGGCAAGCCTGCTCACCTTTGCATCATCAATAAAAATTATCCCGACTTGTTATGAAAAAGATTCTGTTGTCTGCCCTTACGATTGCTGCATTCAGTTTTGCTGCTGTCGCTCAGGAGAAAGCTCCTAAACCAGCACCTGCACCGGCTGCTCAGCCCGGCAACATGGGTGCTTTCAAATGGGTTGAAACCACCCATGATTTTGGCAAAATTCCTCAGGGAAAGCCAGTTACCTATGAGTTCAAATTCACCAATGTTGGCAAGGCTCCGATTGTAATCTCCCAGGCTCAGGCCGGTTGCGGTTGCACCACGCCTGATTACTCCAAGGAGCCTGTTGCTCCCGGTAAAACCGGCAGTGTAAAGGCTACTTTCAACGCTGCAGCAGTTGGCGTTTTTAACAAAGGTGTTACCGTCACCGCTAATGTAGAAGGCGGTTCTACTTACCTGGTTCTCAAGGGTGAAGTTGTTGCGCCGGACGCAACGCATTAATCTGCAACAACGCGAAAGCCGATCGGAGTCCGGGGGACTCCGTGATATGAACCCTTCCCACCCGGGAAGGGTTTCTTTTTTTACCCGCGGACGAAGGGATTGTGCCGTTTTTCGTGGCCTATGCTGGTATCCGGTCCGTGGCCAGAGTGCACAATTGTTTCGGGGGCCAGCGTGTACAATTTTTCACGAATCGATTTTTCCAGTTGCCCGTGATCGCCGCCCGGCAAGTCTGTTCTTCCGATGCTTTCCCTGAAAAGCACATCGCCTGCCCAAATCTGAGCGGAAGCAGCATGATAAAATGCGATATGACCAGGCGAATGTCCCGGGACAAATAGTATCCGGAAGACATCTTCTTCCAGGCTGATTTCACCGGCATTGAGTACGAGGCCTTCTGTTTCGGGCAATCGGAAATTGGTAAAGCCATAGGCGGGCGCATATACTTCCACCGCTTTCAGGGCCGGTTTCTCATCCGGATGGAGGTAATAAGGAATGCCCCACTTCCTTATGCAAAAGTCCAGACCCAGTACATGATCGATATGGCAATGGGTAAGCCAGACTGCTGCCGGAATCAGTTCGTTTTCAGAAATGTACTTTGATAGAATATTCTCTTCAGCTGCGTTGCTGCAGCCCGGATCCATGATGATGGCCTGCTTGCTCTCATTGGAAAGAATCCAGGTATTTTCCTGAAATGGATTGAAAGTGAATGCCTGTTGCTGAATCATAGTTGAAAGTGGTATGTGCGGGCAAAAAACACTTATTTTTCCGTTTACCGGAAATGAGGGGAGGGAATTTTCCTGATATTCGAAACAATGGGTTAATTTTTTCTTAGTTTTACCCCGAAGTAAAAATTGCCGTTGGAGAGATTTTTTACCTTGAATTTCCTTCCCTTGCCGGGATAATTTTCTTTTGCCAGCTGATTCATAATGGGTTTAGACACCAACGGTATTAAATTTCTTCTTTCTTCCGGCCGAAAAGGTGTCTCTTTCCGGCATACCCTGATGGTAGGAAGGCAGATTCTGAATCTTGATTTCAGAGAATTCCGGGAGAATCTGCAGGGCTTTTCGCATTATGAATCCGACGGTCAGGTTCAGGGTTTTCTTTCTGATTCCGGCGGATATGCCGAGAGTTTTCTCCGTTTTCTTGGGGCAGAAGAAATCGATTCCCTTGATTACTCTGCCTACGAAGGAGCCAACATACTGCAGGATATGAACCTGCCTGTTCCGGATGCCTTAAAGGCAAAATACTCTCTTGTACTTGAAAGCGGCTCGCTCGAGCACATTTTCAATTTCCCTCAGTCCATGGCCAATTGCATGGAAATGGTGGAAGAGGGTGGACATCTGCTGATCATCACTCCGGTAAACAACATCATGGGCCATGGATTTTATCAGTTCAGCCCGGAGGTTTTTTACCGCACACTGAACGATACCAATGGTTTCATCATTGAGCAGATGCTCATTTTTGAATATTCTCCGGAGGAGAAATGGTACCAGGTAGAGGATCCAAAGAAGGTTCGCTGCAGGGTGGAACTCATGAACAGTTCGGCCACCTACCTCTGTGTGAGGGCAAGACGCCTGAAGATAAAGCCGCTATTTACCCGCTTCCCATACCAGAGCGATTACGAAGATGCCTGGGAGGGCCGTGAAAACTATTATTCCAAGATAGCCCGGGACAGGGATTCTGTCGGACCCGATTACCCGGTTTCTGAATCCAAAAAGTTTCTCAAGAAATTGGTGCCTCAGTTTTTTCTGAAAGTTTACAGGGCTTACCGGCAATCTGTTAAAGTAAAATTCAACCCTGAATTTTACAGGGAAATCGACATCTGGAAGGCCTGATTCAGGCCCGTATCCACATCAGAATTTAGGGCAGGGGATAGGGGGAGACCTTCTTCTTTTTCGTTTTGGATTTTCAAATTCATAGGAGAAGGAGAGCTCATGTGTGTTTCCTGCACTGCCTGCAAGTCGTGATACATTCAGGTCAAAACTGTAGCCGGCACTGATGTAATCATGTTTGAAGCCAAGAAGAAAGATAAGTGCATCTCGCTGGTAATATCCTCTGAGTATGTCTCTTGCAAACGGGATATCGCGGTAATACAGGCCAAAGACAAGCGGCTTGATTGTTACATAGGCACCAAAATCAAGCTGCCTCATCTGGAATCCCTGCTGTTTATAAATAATAGTAGGTGTGATGGTTTTTTCTATGTACCGGTTCCCGTAATCCGAGCCATAAAGGCGCTTTTCAAGCGGAATCTTGAAGCCGGTCATCAGGGTGTAAAATACAGGTACCCGCGCTTCATCCAGCTTACGGTCGGCAGCGGAAATATCGGCAGCGTTATTCAGACTCAGGTTAGGTCTTGACATATGCATGGCACTTCCTCCAAACCAAAAATACTTATTGTAGACAAGAAATCCTGAAGAAACATCAAACTTCAAAACAGGGGAGGTGCGAAGCCCGGCAATTTGGTCACCCGGCTGTCCGACATTGCCATCCAGTTGCAACTGACTTCCCGTTATCAATTTACTGGTATTGAATCCGCGATTGATAATCCCAAATGCAAGACCTCCCCTTGCAGCCCAGTCGCTCGACAGATTTACTTCATAGGCATAATTGAGCGAACTGTAAAGCGTGTAAAGTCCGGCAGTGCCCTGGCGGTCAATGGTGGCAATTAATCCTACCCCGGAATTATATTTTTTTATAAAGTTATCCGCAGAAAAGGAGCTGGTGATGAATGTACCTGCCCATTGACTCCGGAAATTCGAAATGAATCGCCCCTTTTGGGAGGCACCCGTGAATGCCGGATTATGGTACATAGGAGCCGCATAAAACTGGGAGAATTGCGGATCCTGGGCCCTGAGTTCTGCCAGTTTCAGGCAGAGTAAAAGAAAAATGCTGATTCTTTTCATAGTCGTTTCATTATCGGATTACAGTAACATCCCCGGTGAGCGTCTGCACATCTCCGTTGGAAAATTCGGCCGTTATTTTATATACATAGGTACCACCCGGAACCGGCTGATTAAAATAAAATCCATCCCAGCCCTGGTTGAGTTCAAAGCTTTCGTACAGGAGCATACCCCAGCGGTTGAAAATCTGCATTTTCATTCCCACCATACCGCTGGTGAGTGGATAAAAGACACAGTTGGGCAGACGCTTGCTGTCCTCAATCGGGCAGCCTCCCGGCACATTGAGCGGGATAAAGGCATTGGGCACGGAGATGTCGCGTGCCGGCACTGCCCGGATGCTGTCTCTGGTGAGAACCGAGGTACATCCCAGGCTGTTGGTTACAAGCAGGCTTATGCGGTATTTTCCTGGGCTGAGGTAACGGTGGCGTACCGGTTGGTTGTCTGGCAGGGTATAACCGGTGCCATCGCCGAAATCCCAGCGGTAAGTACAGCCAAGTGAATCGTCGCAGGGTGGAATTTCAATAAAGCTTGCATCCTCCTCCGGAGCCACCACTTCCTTGTTTACCGGTATGATTTCGAAATAGCTGGATGGTTTGGCGTAAACAAACAGGTAGTCGAATTTGGTGATTGAATCCCTTCCGCCAAGGCCTTTCACTTTCAGCTTGATGGTCTTTCTGCCGGGGCTGCCAAAAAAGACATTGGGATTTCCGCCTTTGATGGTGATGTTGGGCGAGCCCTCGGCATCCTGATAAGTCCATTCCCATTCTGCACTGAAGGAAGATTGGTTGGTAAACTGAACCTGATTGCCGGCACAAATGATCCTTGGGGTAACCTCAAATGCTGCTACCGGCTTCCCGGGAAGGATGGCCATTACCTTTTTAAGGGTGTCTGTACAGCCACGTGGACTGGTTGCAATCATGGTAACTACAAAATTGGTATCAGTGAAATATTCATCTCCCAGCGGAAATGTATAGGTAAAGCTGGAAGACGAATCAGTAATGATTCCGCCTCCGTCGTCGAAGGACCACTTGTACTTCCAGCTTTCCCGGAATCTTGTTTTGTTTCCTATGGTGATGGTGTTAACCGGCAGCTGAATGCTGGAATCAGAAAGGAAAACAAAATCTGCCTTGGGTGAGGCATAAACCCTTACTGTTTTTGTATTGGTTTTGGTACAATTCCCTATGGGAGAAATCGAAGTCAGCGTTACCTGGAAGGTGGTATCCCTTTCGGTGAAATTCTCATACAGGTGAAGCGGATTCTTTTCTGAGCTGATGTTGCCGTTTCCAAAATCCCATGAATAGGTTCCAAGGAAATTTTCGCTGGTATTGATGAATTTGACCAGATGCGGGTGACAGCCGGATGTATCATAATTAAATTCCGCAGTGAGATTGGGAAATACCTGAATGCTCTGGGTGGAGCTTGCCGTGCAGCCCAGCGGCGAAATTACGGTCTGCACAACCTGAAGGTTTTTAGCCACGAAATTCGGGTTTGCTATAAGGGTGTCGGCCAGTCCTGCTGTGTCCGGGAACAACAACGTACTCACTCCTCCGGAACTGAGCGTCCAGAAAATACTGTCGCCTCCTGTGGACAGGTCGGTTAAGGTAACCGGCAGTGGTCCGCAGCCAATGCTGTTGCTCATGGAAAATGCTGCAACAGGGGAAGGATTAACCGTGATGAGAATGTAAGCTGTATCCGGACAGGAATTCACCTGGTTTTTCTTTGCAATCAGCCTCACACGGTACTTGCGTACACTATCGCTCTGATTGTTGAAAACATGCACAGGATTAACGGCGGTGCTGGTTGGTGTGTTGTCGTTGAAATTCCATTCTACCGAAGAATAATTTACGGATAGCGCAGCTGAAAACTGAACACTAAGCGGAGAACAGCCACTGGTAGTAAGGGTTGAAATGATGGCCTCAGTCCTGGGTTTTACCGTTACCTGCCGGATGGTGGTATCGGTACAGCCACGCTGCGACCTGGAGATTCTCACCACATTAAAGGTCTGGTTTGCAACCGGGCTGTTGTTCACAAAACTGTGACTCACCACCTGAGTATCGGTACTGAGGGTTTCTCCGTCGCCGAAAGTCCAGTCAAACTGCGTGGCATTCTCGGCATTGCCGAAGAAAGTAACCTGCAATGGACTGCAGCCCAGTGCAGGACTCACAATCAGATCATTGGCGCGGGGTTTTGAAAACACCTTCACCTGCCTGCTGGCCGTATCCATGCAATTGAAGCCAACATCATTGCGCACGGCAAGCCTGATGGTGTACAGGCTGTCCTGCAGCAGTGGATTCTGAAGTACATAATTCAGGATTTCAGACTGATTCTGAAGCGGAATGCCATTTACAATCCAGCGTCTTACATTGGCAGCCAGCGTTGAACTATCTGTTAAAGTAATGCGCATTGGCGCGCAGCCAGAATCTGCCGAAATACTGAATCTCGCTTTTACCAGTGGATTGACCGGCAGGAAGGTTAGCTTACTGCTGCTGCAACCTCTGGAAGAAGTGGCTGTCAGACGCACCGGAAGCTGAATCTGTGCGGAGGTTTCATTACCGAAATTCCGGAAAATGGTATCTTCCGAGGTGGTTATCAGGCTGTCGGTGCTGCCGAATTTCCACTTGTACTGCTGCACATTTTCGGAATTCAGGTAGTAGAATTTCGCCCTCAGAAAGCCGCAGTTGGCTTCCTGTTCGGTAATGCTTTCAAAACCAAATTCAGGATTTGGATTTACTTTAAGTGTTTTCTCCAGAATCGTCGGGCAATCTGCAGCCGACCTGAGCACCAGGCGGATGGTGTAAAACTGAGGTACACCCGTTGAGTTGTTGAAAACCTTGCTCAGGCTGGTTTGCGAGGAGGAAGATCCGTCGTAATCGGTAAACTCCCAATTGTAGGAAATGGCACCAACCGCATTGGCAGAAAGGTTTATCTCTTCACCGGAGCAAATGCTGTCTGGTGCTGATATGGTTCCTTTCGGTGCAGGGTAGGTAAGTACCACTGTTTCCTTGCAGTATTTACAGCCATTGGCCGTGTTGATACACAAGCGAATTGTATCCCGCTTGTTGTTGATGCCTTCGTTGGTGAAGGTGAGCGGAGGAGGTGTGTTCCCGGTAAAATTTCCAAGGGAGCCAAGTTTCCAGGTAAATGTTGCTGACCCATCAAAAGGAAGGTTGAAGGAAGTATTCTGAATGGAAACATTATTCAAAGGGGTGCAGCCATCCAGCGGTGAAATGTTGATTCCGGCAACCGGGGTTGGACCAACGCGGATGATCTGCGGACTGGTAGTAGCTACACAAGAATCATTTCCGGAGTAGGTTACGGCGGTAAGTGTCACATAGTAAATGGTAGAATCTCCCGGCGGAATGTAAGAGAGGAAAATCGGCTGGTCATTCTTGTCAGTTCTGGTAAATTCAGAAAGTTGCTGACCCACCAGAAGGCCGTTTCCGCGGTAGATTTTGAAAATGTACTTATTGGCATTCTCTACTGTATTGTTTTTCAATGAAATCTCTGAGCTTGCACAGTTTTGCCTGCTGAATGCTACTCTGGGGATGGCACTTGGCTTTACCGTCACCTGGATACTGTCGCTTCTGGGGCAGCCACCTCCTGCGGTTACGGTTAACTTCACCCAAAAAGTTCCGAAACTCTTGAATCTCAGAGGAATGGTCCTTTTAGAGTCGAAGGTACCTGTAATGGGAAAAGCCGAAGAAATGGTAGTGTCATTACCTACCTTCACTGTCCAGCGGATGTGGTTGAATGAAGAAGGCAGACCCCTTGGGTCGGTTTCCATAACCCGGCTGGAATCGAAAAGAAAGAACGATTCGCCCTGGCAAAGATTTGTACCTGATATCCGGAATCGAAGCCTCGGACTCGGCAAAACCCGAATGGTATCAAGTCCGGTATTGGCATTACAGCCGCTTGTAGTACCGCGAAGTCTGATCTGATACAACCCGTAACGCCGGAACTGAACGAGGGACGTAGAATCAGCCGGATTGATGGAAAGTACCCTCACGATCGCCGGATTGGAGCTTCCGGGACCCGGAAAATAGTTGGTATCGCCGCTGATATTGGGCGTACTTCCAAAATCCCAGCCCTGCCAGCGCACATTGTTGGTGAAGAGGGAAACATTTTTTAGCTGAGTGGTCAGCGAGTCGCAGCCTATGTCTGAGATCGCTGCAATTTTGGGTACTACAGCAGGCCGGACAAAAACCGTATCACTGGTTTCCAGGTCACAGAATTTACCACCGAAACCAATGGTTCTGGCCTTGAGCCTGACAATGAAAGAGCCGCTGCTCTGGTAGCTGTGATTCACATCTGTCGTAAAGGATGAATCAATTCGGCCATCACCAAAATTCCATATGTACCGAACGGTTCCAAAGCGAACCTCTGTATTGTTCGAAAATGTAATAGGGCTGCCTGCACAGCCGTTTTGAGTGAGAATCGTGAATTTTGGAATGGCAGGAGGAATGTACCGGATCTGGGTCTCTGCTGTATCCATTCCGCATTTATTGCGGATGCGCAGCCTTACCAGAAATATACTATCAGCCGGAATGGTGTTGAAATAGCTGGCCGGAATGGTAATGGTTCTGTTTCGGGAAGGTCCTCTCGGTCTCCAGATGTCATTGCCCGGATTGGGCAGAGGCAGGCCGAATCCTTTTTCGGCAGTCCAGTTAACCTGGCGGTTGGAAGTATCCAGGCAATTCAGTCTGGAGAGGTCGTTGATGGTAATGTCTGTTGGGGTACAAATCAGAATCGTAGAAGGACTTACAATGGCAGAATCCCTTTCGGCAAAGCGATAGGGACCAAAGACCCCATTAACTGCCTGTCCGCAGGGCACAACACCACAGGAGTTGCGATAGTTAATGGAAATAATGGCATTGCATATTTTGCTTCCGGCCTTGTACTCGTGGCCATAAAATTTGCCGAAACTCGGATAATCGATGGTGTCCCTTTTCTGATCTCCCCAGTTGATTACCCATTCCGTAAAAGCATTCTGCCGGGGAGAGCGGTTTTCAAGAACAATGTTGGCTGGCAGACATCGGGTAGAATCATTCGGAGGTGCAATCCAGCCCATACCCGGACAAGTTCGGTTGTAGTTATTTACAAAAATTCCTGTGATGGGTGTAGGACAATCATTTTGCGTAATGGTGTAAATAAAGGTTCCGGTATCACGGTAAGTTCTTGAAACTGTGGTAACCGGACCAGCATATGTTTGTATGGTGTCGCCCCAGTTGACGTTCACATTGCTAACAGGAAACTCAAAGGTGATGGTAAAAGATGTTATGGGTGACTGATTGTTTGTCAGGCACTTAAAATCTTTTTTCGGGGTAAAAGTCCAGGCATTGTTTCTTCGCTTGTCACGGATCCGGACGCACTGTCCTTCCGCATCAAAACTTAGGCCGGCTGCCGACAGAAGGTTTAGCATTACCAGAAACAGAAAAATCCGTGTTCTGAAAATTATAGGAATAATTTGCATGGTCAGTATCTAAGGCATTCAGAATACTGTTTTTGCTACAGATAATGAGCTGAAAGCATGACAGAATTCGGGTTTTCAAAAATCAGGTATTATGCGTCAGGCTTTGACTCAAACCGGCCGTACGAACTTACACCTGATTTTTTTCAACAAATCAACATAAAAATAAGCTGTTTCAAAGTGCATGGTCATAGAATGAAGGAATTTACCTTTAGGAAGAGTATTTTTGATTAAATCCTCGTGTTTAGCCTTTTTTATTTGTAAGTATCTAAAAACCAATGATAAAAACTTTTCCAGGTACTTTATTTTCCGAAAAATATAAGGCGATTGCAAAAACCGGAAAGCATTCACTTAAGAATGTTCCGTTCTGAACAAGGTGAAAAAAAGGCCTGTTTGCCTGAGGAACTTCAGGTAAGTTTTACCTTTAAAATCAGCCTAAGAGACCGATTTTGTCCAATTCCCAAGGAGTCAGGCGTTTTTGTTTACTTGAAAGCAGGAATGCCGGTGATTTCGTTCCCCAGAATCAGAAGATGAATGTCATGGGTCCCTTCGTAGGTTATTACTGATTCCAGATTCATCATATGGCGCATGATGGGGTACTCCCCGGTAATCCCCATGCCTCCGTGAATTTGCCTTGCTTCGCGGGCAATCTGAAGAGCCATATCTACATTATTGCGCTTTGCCATGGAAATCTGGGCGGTAGTTGCTTTTCCGGCATTTTTCAATTGTCCGAGGCGGAGCGTAAGCATCTGCGCTTTTGTAATTTCGGTGAGCATCTCCGACAATTTTTTCTGCACCAGCTGAAACGAAGCAATTGGCTTGTCGAACTGGATTCTTTCAAGTGCATATCTCCGTGCAGAATCATAGCAATCCATGGCGGCACCTATGGCTCCCCAGGCAATACCATAGCGGGCAGAATCCAGACACATCATGGGAGCACCGAGGCCGGTTTTGTTGGGAAGAAGATTCTCCTTCGGTACTTTCACATTATCAAAGACAAGTTCGCCGGTACAGCTGGCCCGGAGTGACCATTTGTTGTGAGTTTCCGGGGTGGAAAATCCTTCCATACCCCTTTCTACGATCAGGCCATGGATTCTTCCTGCCTCATTTTTCGCCCACACAACAGCCAGGTCAGCCATGGGTGAGTTTGAAATCCACATTTTGGCGCCGTTGAGCAGGTAGTGGTCTCCCATGTCGCGGAAATTGGTTTTCATTCCGGAGGGGTTTGAACCAAAATCAGGTTCTGTGAGTCCAAAACAACCGAGGAGCGTACCTGCGGCAAGACCCGGAAGGTACTTGCGCCGTTGTTCTTCCGTGCCGAAAGCGTATATGGGATACATCACCAGAGAACTTTGCACAGAAACGGTTGAGCGCATTCCGGAATCACCGCGCTCAATTTCCTGCATAATCAGGCCGTAGGAAATATAGTCCATTCCTCCTCCTCCGTATTCGGCCGGGATTGTAGGACCAAATGCTCCCAGTTCTCCGAATTTTGGAAGAAGGTAGGCCGGAAAAATATTTTTCTGACAGCAATCTTCAATGATGGGGCTGATTTCCTTGCGGACAAATTCCCGTACTGAATCCCGGATGAGACGGTGTTCTTCGGTAAGAAGTTCGTCCATATTGTAGAAGTCGCAGCCAACGAAAGCATCGGCCTGGGATTTCCTTACAATTTCATTTTCAACTTGAAGCATGGTGTCTATGGTTGTTTTCGGCCCGCAATTTAGACGATGGCCCTGAAAAAGCACAGGCTTAGTTTGAGTTTCTGCCTCAGCGCATTGTTATATTCCATAACAAACCGGTATTTTGCCCGCTTAGCGACCAGAAACGAAAGGCTGCTCCGGTACTTTCCAGTCTGCACCCGGATTACGCCAGTGATACAGCTACCTTCCATGAATACTATATGAACAAAAAGATTCTTCTTGAAAAACTAAAAAAACTGGAGGAAAAATACGAGCTGAACGGCCAGAACCTGGAGGCTTATCTGGATGGCCTGTATGAAGCGGATTTCCTGAATTATTGGGATTATATCCATCTGGATACTCTGCTGAGCCTTCAAAAAAAGCGCAGCAGTTTGCCTGATGAGGAAATTTTCATTGTTTTTCACCAGATCACAGAATTGTATTTCCGTCTGATTCTGCTGGAGCTTGGGCAGATTTGCCGCTCCGAATATCCGGATAACAGCGTGCTGGAAGACAAGCTGTCCCGGATTAACAG